>MKWU01000281.1_pt1 | contig 96447 bp, 93 predicted proteins | sample 809101 | NCBI WGS metagenome assembly MKWU01 (sample SAMN05860141, study PRJNA318959) | sponge metagenome | host: Aplysina aerophoba | place: Slovenia: Piran, Adriatic Sea, Gulf of Piran | collected 2013-05-07
AGTTCAACAAGAAAACTCAATGAATTTCCTTGTTGAACTGCAGTGCTACAGTTTTTCCTTCTTTTTTCCTTTCTAACGACCTTTTACATTTACTATGATAGCAGATTTTTTTGTTTTGTCAACCCCTCTGGATATTGACAAAACTCTGCATGTCTATTATAAGTACACCCTACTTTTTGTTTTTGTCAAAAAAAAAGCTTTTATTTTTACTCTGTGGAGGTGGTTTGGGGAGGGTTATTGTGTGCTATACCTTGCTATTATAGGGTTTTATGATGTGGTAGGGGTTGCATTATTGATTTTTTTGTGGTATGATGCTGTTGACAAGTAGTTTATATGTTATGCTACCAAGTAAAACCATTGTCGCTAATACCCTTGTGAATAACAAGGTTTTAGCCCGTATGGCGTGGTTTTTCTCTCAAACATCCTGTTGTATAGAGGGTTGTTTTTTTCAGTGTATTATGGTATGATGATAGTGGTTACTATTTTGTTTTCTAACAAGCCGTAACCAAATAACATCATATTATTATGAAAATACAAGTAAAAAAATTAGTAGATAAAGCATTGGAGTCGCTGACAGACCAACAGCGTCGGGTGCTTGTATTGCGTTATGGCTTGGATGGCAAAGGAAAACGAACGCTGCAAGAAATTGCCGACGAATACTCACTCACGCGGGAGCGAATTCGACAGGTTCAGAACACCGCTATTGCTGCTCTTGGAAAAGACGAGTGTGCTGGTCTGCTTGCTTCCACGATTACCCATCTTGAGGATGCGTTGCGAAAATGTGGTGGAGCAACTTCTGCTGACATATTGTGTGCGAGCTGTGAGTTTGCCACAAAAGCAGAGCAAAACTACATTCACCTACTTCTGATGGTTGGCAATTCCTTCTCTCTCTCTCGTGCAACCGATGCCGTTGATCAGTACTGGTATGTTGATGAGCAACACAAACGAGCTATTGACGCAACGCTTGATCGAGTGCACCAAGATGTTGAGGGTCGCGGTGAAGCGCTGCTTTCTGACGAAGATATGCGGAATCTGTTTGAGAATCTTGGGGCGGAGCACAAAGACCACCTTCCTACCTATGGTGATGCTATGCTTCTTTCACTGAAGGTGAAGCGAAATCCGTTGGGTGAGTGGGGTCTTGCAACCCATCCTGAGGTTGCGTTGAACGGTCTCGCTGGCTATATTCGTTTGGTATTGCGTGATTCGGGTGAGCCACTTCACTTCAACAGGATTGCTGATCGAATCACCGAGTTGCGTGGTAAGAGCTGTCATCGTGGCAGTTGCCACAATGAGTTGGTGCGACGAGATGAGTTTATCCTTGTTGGACGCGGTCTGTATGCTCTTGATAGCATGGGATATCGTCCGGGTACTATTGCTGATATTATTGCAGCTGGTATTAAGGAGCGTGGTCCTATGACGCAGAAAGAGATTATTGAGTATGTGAGTCGTGAGCGTCATGTGAAAACACAGTCCATTGTGCTCACATTGGGTAAGAAAGGCATGTTTACACGAGATGATCGAAGTCGATACTGTCTGGCAATGTAGCGTTCTGATTGCAACATCTACGACTAATCGAAAACCCCCTTCCTGTTGGAAGGGGGTTTTCGCATTGCCATGGCGTGCTTGGCAAGTAGGGTGCTGTGGTTATTTTGCATAGTATACTGTAGGCATAATTCGTATAGTTTTTTTGTGTTTGTTATTTTTAGAGACAATATCTATATTCCTTTTTTTAAGGTTGGTTTCGTCTGCCTGTTTTTTTCGTATATAGCCTACCTTGCGTACAATGTTGTTACCCCCGGCTATTTTATTGATGCTTTTTTCACGAATCCGTCTTTCTTTGTGGCAATTAAATTTGCTGCGGTGTACTTGGTGTTCTGTGCGCTGGTAACACTGGTGCTTTCAGCGGCGTTGTATGCCTATATTGAGATTGGGCGGTATCGGCAGCAGGTAACCTTCCTGACTGAGGAGCGAAAAGTTTTTGAAGTGCGCATTCCTGAGACCGGGCAAGAAACGCTTGCGTCTATGGAGGCACTGCTTGAGATGATTAGCTATGGCAGTGGTGAAGGGCGATGGTTTCCCGTGTGGTGGAATGGCAAGAAGCGGGTGCTGTATTCGTTTGAGATTGTGTCCAAAGGGGGGATTGTTTCGTTTATTATCCATACGCGAGCACTGGTTGCGGAGGCCGTTCGGTCGGCTGTCTATTCGTTTTACCCGAAAGCACAAATAACGGATGTGGATGATTATGTGTATGATTTTGAATATGTTGAAGATGAGTATGATATTTTTAGCATTGAATGGAAGTTTAAGGAAGATAATGCGTTGCCAATCAAAACCTATGTGGAGTTTCAGGATTTGCGACAACCAGTCGTTGCCCTCGATAAGACCATGCAGCAACCGATTGATCCGATTGCGGCACTGTATGACTTCTTTGGCTCCATTAGTGGGGATGAACAATTGTGGGTGCAGTATGTGTTTCGCACGCAGAAATATAGTCGTGCTGAGGAAGGTGCCTCTGATGATCCGCTGGTGCGGGAGTACTGGAAGCAGCAAAAGTTGCCTGAGGAAATACATGATGCGTTAGTTGCTCTTGAGAAGAAGGTGCGTGGTGGCGAGGGGGAGGAGAGTGATCCGGTTGTTCTGAATGCCGCGGAGAAGCGCTTGCGAGATATCGGTACGCGTATTGCCGAAAAGCAGGCGCTTGAGGTGGGAATACGGTCGCTCTATATCGCAAAGGAGGGTGCGTTTGATAAGGGGCGTATTTCACCATTTTTATCGGTCTACAAGCTAACGAACGCTGCTGATAATTCACTGATTCCCCAAGGTGCAGTTATTGAGGATGTTTCAGAGGTACCCGCGCTTGAGCCGCCACGGGATGACAAGGATGAGGCAAGAAAACAATTGTTGCAATTGTACCGAGATCGTATGTTCTGGTTTGCGCCGGCGTTGCGAGAATTCCAACCATCTGATGTGAAACGGAAGGAGGTTGATGGGCCGACCTTGAAACGGGTTGCGACGGTCATGTCTACGGAGACATTGGCGACGGTGTGCCACTTTCCAACTGGCTATATTAAAACTCCAACTGTCCGGCGAGTGCAATCTACGGAGGTTGAGCCGCCTGAAAACCTGCCTGTATAATTATGAGTACTATGCGTCACTATATTGCCGTTATTTCAGAGAGATTTCTTCGTGTGCGTGCAGTGTTTTTCTCGCATGTGGCTTGGCATACGGGGTTTTGGTGTTATGGTGCTGCAGGTTTTTTGTTTCTTTTGGCGTGTCTTGCAATACTCTTCCTGTTCCCGCCGCTCGGTTCAGTGCGATATCCACAGGTATTTATTATTTCTAAAGGAGAAACCGTGCGGGCTATTGGTGAGGATTTGCGACAAAGAAATGTTGTCAACTCTCCGTCTCTGTTTATCCTTTCTAATTATATTTTTGGGGGGAGGATTGTGTGGGGGTCGTATCATTTCAACAAAGCGAGGGGGGTACTTTTCCACGCTCATGGATTGTATGTTGGAGATCAGAATATGCCGCTTCGTAAAGTGACCATACCAGAGCAGAGTGACGCGTATGCGATGGCTGACATTTTTGAAAAGCACTTTTCTGGGTTTGATCGCACTGTATTTTTAGAGACGGCATTGAAGCATCACGGCTATCTTTATCCGGATACTTACCTGTTTTCGCATACCTATGGTTCTGTGGATCACCTTGTTGAGATTATGACAGAGACCTTTAATCAGCGAACCTTTGATTTGTTTGATGCGTACACTGGCGACTTGTCGCGAGATGAGATTGTTACCTTGGCATCTATTGTTGAGTTGGAAGCAAGCCGTTTTTCAGATCGACGGAAGATAGCGCAGGTGCTTCTCAACCGACTAGCAATCAATATGCCGTTACAGGTTGATGTGTCTTTCTTATTCATTGAAGATAAGAACACCTTTCAGTTGAGCCGTGATGATTTGGACTCTGACGACCCTTCCAATACTTACAAATATGCCGGTATTCCGCCTATACCGATTACCAATCCCAGTCGTGCATCTATTGAGGCGGTGATGAACCCTGAGGCAACCGATGCGCTGTACTTTTTGGCTGACTTTTATGGGAATACATATTACAGCAAGACCTTTGCAGAGCATTTACGGAAAAAGGCAAGGTACATAGATAGCGTGCGGCGGGATGCCGCTGATACCGTTCCCACTACCCAGGAACCAAGTGGTACAGAAGTGTTAGACAAAGAGAGCGGTGCGTCATCAGAAGGCCTGGGAGAGCAATCTGGTGGTGCCGTCAATGATGGCGTGGTTGTTCTGCCGTCTGGGTCAACGATTGTGCGGGAGTAGCTTTGTGCGGTGTGTGGTCTATACTGTCTTATAATGAGTAGCGAGAAGGATAGGGTAGGGCAGCGAGTTGGTGTGTTGCTGTCCGGTGGTGTTGATTCATCTGTTGCAGCACAGCAATTGCTCCAAGCGGGCTGTGTGGTGTCGGGGGTGTTTATCACGATTCGAAATCCGGCGCATATTCCATGCACTGCGATGGCAGATCGGCAGGATGCAATGCGGGCGTGTGCTGCGCTTGACATTCCGTTTTTGGAGTATGACGCAACTGCTGTATATCAAGAAAAAGTGATAGAACCCTTTGTGGAGGCGTATCGCCAGGGTGAGACGCCAAACCCTGATGTGCTGTGTAATCGGTTTGTGAAGTTTGCCGCTGCATTTTCTTTTGTGCTGGGTAAAGGATTTTCATGTGTTGCGACTGGGCATTATGCGCAGGTACGAGAGGTTGACAGTATGCATCGGCTGTACCGATCTGTTGATGTGGAAAAAGATCAGACCTATTTTATTTACACCATAGCGCAAGAAGTACTCAATCGTGTTCTGTTTCCGGTTGGTGGGTATACAAAACAGCAGGTGCGTGCTTTTGCGCGGGATGCTGGGTTGCCTGCTGCCGAGAAAAAGGATAGCGTTGGGTTGTGCTTTTTGGGAGATGTTTCTATGCAGGATTTTTTGTCAGCGTATATTGAGCCGAAAACCGGGGAAGTGCGCTTGTCTGCCGGTGGGGCAGTTGTCGGTAGTCACGATGGGGTATGGTTCTACACGCCTGGGCAACGACACGGATTTACTATCACGATTGGCGAACGAGGTCCGTATGTAGTGGTGGGGAAGGATGTTGCACATAATGTGTTGTTTGTGCGACCGAGCGATGATGTTGTTGATGGTTCGGATCGGTTTACTCTCAAAGATGCTGTGTTTCGTCGATTGCCTGTGGATGGAGAGCATCTTGTCGCCCGCTATCGGCACCGGGGAGCGTTGTATCCGGTGTTACTTGAGTTGCACGATGATTTTGTTGTCGTTGTATTTACAGAAAAACATGTGATTGCAAAAGGGCAGTCGGTGGTGGTGTATGGGCATGACGAGGAATGTCTCGGCGGGGGAGTGGTGTCTGGATAGCAGCGTATTTGCTCTTGTACTCTATATGACTGTCAAGCGCGACATATTCACTTCCTGTTTGCTGTATAGTGTTAGTAGATATGAGAAGCACACGAATACAGGACAAGGAGTTGGTTGATTTGCCGCGGGAGAAGTTTGAGAAGTACGGAGCGGGTCGCGTGTCTGATGAAGAGTTGCTTGCGATACTCCTTGGGTCGGGAACGAAAGGGAAGAATGTTTTGTCACTTGCGAAGGAGGTTCTTCGGAAAGTGTGTAAGGTTGGGAACGAAAATATCACGGTTGCTGATTTGCAAGGTATTCGTGGTCTTGGTAAAGTGAAGTCGCAGCAGGTCGCAGCGCTATTGGCATTAGCGAAACGATTGCACACCCAGTCAAAGAAGGAGGTGCTGACTACTCGGGATATGTGGAAGCTCTGTAGTGATTTTTATCGGTCGGCACAGGAGCATCTGGTCGTATTTTATTTAGATACTCGGTCGTATTTGATTCAGCGGGAGATTGTGTTCGTTGGTTCGCTGAGTGAAAGTATTGCTCACCCGCGCGATATTTTTGAGAAGGCACTGTTGTTGCATGCCGCCTCACTTGTTGTTGCGCATAATCATCCTTCTGGACAGACGAGTCCGTCCGATGCGGATGTGCTGATTACCCGACGACTTGTTGATGCTGGCACTATGCTCGGTATCAATGTGCAGGATCACCTCATTGTTACTCCGACCGACTACTTTAGTATGCGTCGGGAAGGGGCAGTTGATTTTTGGTGATACTAGATTGGAAGGCGCTTTGTGTGTTCGGTGGAGCGATAGCGTATTACCGCTTGTCTGTTTACTGCGTTAGTGGTATTATTGGGTGTGAAGGAGTTGTCTGTATGAACGCTGAAATTTTTAAGGAGGTTATTCGGATGATTTTATTTGAACCATTTCCGAGAGGTGTTGTGCGGTTTCAGAAAAAGAAGATGAATACACCTTCTGCTATTTGTCGTCTTACCCCGAAGCGACGAGCGCTGTTTCATTACCACCTGCAAGTGTTTCAGGGTGTCCGCAGAGAAGATGTTCGTAGAGATTGTATACATCTGTTTGGCGTTGATCCGCATGACCATCTCCTTTAGCAATCGCAACAGCCCGGAAATATCTTGTATTTTCGGGCTTTTCTTGTTCACAAGTTATACACAATGTGGTATTGCGCTATTTGCTGGGGTTGGGTATACTATATCTGTGTTAAAGAGAAGCGAAAATTATAGGAAACCTTGCGGGGCATAGTCATTTGTACATACTTGAAAAGAACATTGTCCCGAGGAGGACAATTTTCTTTTACACTGAACTTTTAACAATTAGCATTGCAAATAGCATGAGCAATTCGTTCATCAAAAAAATATTGATGAATTGGAACACAAAACAAAATAAAAAAAAATATAAGTAAGCGGTTTTTGATTTCCTGTGAAGGGAAATTAAGAGCGTTTGGAGGATGCCTTGGATGTGAATGGCGATGAAGGACGCGGCAAATCTGCGATAAGCTTCGGCGAGGCGATATGCAGCCGACGAGCCGGAGATTTCCGAATGGGGAAACCCACTCTAATGAAGAGTACCACACTGCTGTAAAGGCGGTGCGGAGTAAACTTGGGGAAGTGAAACATCTCAGTACCCAAAGGAAAGGAAAACAAGTTGCTTTAAGCAACGATATTCTCTTAGTAGCGGCGAGCGAAAAGGGAGTAGCCCAAACTGCACCTATCTTTTGATAGGTGTGGGGTAGTAGGACAATGGAGTTTTGTCGAAAACGACAAAAGGAAGTTATAAAGTGTTATTGTTAGTGGAATGCGCTGGAAAGCGCAACCGTAGAGGGTGATGGTCCCGTACACGAAAACGATAAACCTTTCTTCTATTGTTCCTGAGTAACCCGGGACATGACTAGCTTGGGTGAATCTTCCGGAACTAACCGGAAAGGCTAAATACATTTACATACCGATAGTGAACAAGTACCGTGAGGGAAAGGTGAAAAGAACCCCGGTGAGGGGAGTGAAATAGAACTGAAACCAAACGCTTACAAGGAGTCGGAGCGGCAGCATCATAGCGCAACACGCGTGTGATGCGTTATGATGCTGCCGTCACGGCGTGCCTATTGAAGAATGAGCCAGTGACTTTATGTGTATTGCACTATGGTTAAGCCGTCCGCGGTGGAGCCGCAGCGAAAGCGAGTGTGAACAGCGCATTAGTAGTACGCATAAGACCCGAAGCCAGGTGAGCTTACCTTGAGCAGGGTGAATGACGCCGAAAGGTGTCAGGAGGCCCGAACCGGTAGATTGTGCAACATCTTCGGATGACTTGAGGTAAGGAGTGAAAAGCTAATCGAACCTGGGAATATCTGGTTCTCTCCGAAAGAGTTTTAGGACTCGCGTCATATGTTCCTTTTGGGGGTAGAGCACTGGAAGGTGTGAATAGGGGGAAACCTCGTCACTTCTATCAAACTCCGAATACCAAAAGTAAAAATATGGCAGTTAGACCATGGGGGCTAAGCTCCATAGGTCAAAAGGGAAACAGCCCGGATCCCAAGTTAAGGTCCCTAAGTATGTGTTAAGTACAGCGAAGGAGGTGCGATTTTTCAGACAGCGAGGAGGTTGGCTTAGAAGCAGCCATCCTTTAAAGAAAGCGTAATAGCTCACTCGTCAAAAGATCGTGCGCCGAAAATGATCGGGGTTCAAACACATCACCGAAACTGGGGGATTATTGTATGCTTGCATACAATAATCGGTAGGAGAGCGTTCTTTGTGCACTGAAGCTGAAGGGGTGACCCACAGTGGAGCGCAAAGAAGTGAGAATGCTGGCACGAGTAGCCGCAATGGGAGTGAGAGTCTCCCACACCGAAAGACCAAGGGTTCCGCGGCCATGAAAATCATCCGCGGGTTAGTCGGGCCTAAGAGAATGGCGAAAGCCGGACTCGATGGACACATGGTTAATATTCCATGACTCCGCATATGTACGACGGAGAGACGGAGTGTTGTACTCTTTGAGCGTTATTGGATTCGCTTTGTTGCTGTGAGGGAGATACTTTAGGAAAATCCGGGTATCATTATCCCAAGCAGAGACAGAACATATCGGCTTGTACGATATGAACAAAGAGGAGCACGCTTCCAAGAAAATCTTCTAAGTATTAAACATATGTGGAACCGTACCCCAAAACCAACACAGGTAGTCAGGTCGAGAAGACCAAGGTGAACGAGTGATTGCTCCCCAAGGAACTCGGCAAAGAAGCGGGCGTACCTTCGGAATAAGCCCTGCCGTCTCAGGTTCGCCTGAGCGGCCGCAGCGAATGTTTCTTCACCGACTGTTTATCAAAAACACAGCTCCCTGCGAACTCGTAAGAGGATGTATAGGGGGTGACGCCTGACCAATGCCGGAAGGTCAAGTACGGGAGGTACTGCACATCTGTGTAGTGCTGGACTGTATAAGCCCCGGTGAATGTCGGCCGTAACTATAGAATGGATCATTGTAGTTACGAAAATAAATCTTGCTATATGCTGGAAACTCTGGCTGTACTATGTACAGAAAAATAAGATTATATTACTCATCAGTGTTATACTGGAAGTGACAATATATAATCAAGCAGACAATCAGCAGGTAATACTTTTTCTTATGTCTTATAATCAGATAAAAAAAATTCCACCAGATCTCGGTAATTATATTGCTGGATTTTCTGACGGAGAGGGAAGCTTTATTGTTTCTCTCAGAAAAAGACCTGATTATCGGAATACATGGAAAGTATCTGCCTCGTTCAGTATCTCCCAAAAAGATAGGGTTATCTTATCTAAGATTAAAAACACACTTAAGTGTGGTACTCTACGGGAGAGACAAGATGGAGTCGTGTATTATGAGGTGACAAATATCACCGCACTACATGACATCATCATTCCTTTTTTTCAGAAGTTTAGGTTTCTTTCAGCAAAGAAAAAGAAAGAATTTCGTATTTTTTCTCAAATTGTTGACAGGATGCACCGAAATGAGCACGTTACCGCTCAGGGGTTGAGAACAATTATTCAACTCCGTGAACATCTGAATGAAGGGCGTGGCAGAAAACGTAAATATACAGAGAAAAATGTATATCAAGGTAGAACCTCAGAGACTACACGCAAGACACGATCAAAATCGTGAAGATATAGTCCGATCTCTGCAGAGATGTAGAGTTAACACATTGAACGGTCCTAAGGTAGCGAAATACCTTGTCCAGTAATTTTGGACGCGCACGAATGGCGTAACGAGTGAAGTACTGTCTCGGGGAGGAGCTCGGCGAAAATGCAATACCGGTAAAGATGCCGGTTAATCATAGAAAGACAGAAAGACCCCGTGAAGCTTTACTACAGTTTCGTATTGGGGTTATGAACATATTGCGTAGCATAGGAGGGAGACCGTGAAGCTATCCTTTCGGGGATAGTGGAGTCGCCAGTGAAATACCTCTCTGTATGGTTATAATCTCTAACCCGTGTGGCAAAACCGCATAGAGACAGTGCGTGGCAGGTAGTTTTTGTGGGGCGCTATCCTCCCAAAAAGTAACGGAGGAGTTCAAAGGTTCTCTAGGCGCGAATGGAAACCGTGCCGATAGTGTAAAGGCATAAGAGAGCTTGACTGCAAGGGGGACATCCCGAGCAGATGCGAAAGCAGGACTTAGTGAACCTCTAGTACGCGTTAGATGCGGCTAGAGATTAACGGATAAAAGTTACTCCGGGGATAACAGGCTAGTTCCGCCTAAGAGTTCATATCGTCGGCGGAGTTCGGCACCTCGATGTCGGCTCATCACATCCTGGGGGCGGAGAAGTTCCCAAGGGTTTGGCTGTTCGCCAATTAAAGTGGTACGCGAGCTGGGTTCAGACCGTCGTGAGACAGGTTGGTTCTCTATCTTCTATGATCGTTGATACTTGAAAGGATTTGCCCCTAGTACGAGAGGACCGGGGTGAACTGACCTCTGGTGTACCAGTTGTCGCGCCAGCGGCACGGCTGGGTAGCTATGTCGGGAAGGGATAACCACTGAAAGCATCTAAGTGGGAAGCCCACCTTAAGATAAGGTATCGTTTGAGACCCCTGGGAGATGACCAGGTTGATAGGCTCTATGTGTACGCACAGAGATGTGTTTAGCAGAGGAGTACTAATTAGTCGATTCCTTCACAGGAAACCAAAAATCGTTTTTTTTAGTTTGTAGTGACCATTACGAGTTGCTCATGCTATTTGCAATGCACATGTTCGGATGTAATCCGAATTTTTTACCCATACCTACACTGTTTTGTTCTGGTGATGAAACCGGAGGGGAAACACCCGTTCTCATTCCGAATACGGCCGTTAAGACCTCCAGGGGCGATGGTACTGCGCAAGCGGGAGAGTAGCTCGTCGCCAGTGCAAAGGAGTGTATTTTATTTGGGTAATCATGTGCTACCTATTTGCTCTATATTTTTTATAATCGGTGTTCCACAACCTCGCACGCCACATGCGAGTCATTTTTCATATAGGTTCAGAAAATTGGTGTGCTGTTTTTTGCTCCACGGCATGAGATTTTATGCATGTGCTACAAGACATCTGATTTGGAGGATGCTATTGTGTGTTATATTGTAGGTAAGTTCTGTTGTGTATATGATAAAGAAGTTTCACCCATTTAGGTTTCGGGGGAAGATGCGGAGAGAAGGTGTCGCTCCGCCTTTGCACAACGCACCAGAAGAGCTGGCGAGTACCGATGATCTCAATTTCAGTTCAGAATCACTGCGTGATGCTATTGCGGATGAGTTGTGGCAACACACTGGTGATGAGCGACGAGAAGCGGTAAAAAAAGTGCGAGAGATGCCTGAGTATTGGCGGGCACGAGCACAAAAAATGAGAAAATTGGATGGTCGATATGAAGAAATGTCTGATGATTGGTTGGAGGTGTTTGTTCGGAATAAGACACTGTATCACGGCTCATACACTGAAGGTATTACGCATTTTGAACCAGCAGCACAAACTTTTTTTGGGCAAGGGGTGTACTTGACACCTGAAGCGCGAGATGCCATTGGCTATGCGTTTGATCGGTCACACAGCACCTTACCTGAGCATGGCGGTGAAGAAACCGCTCCTGTGCTGTATGAGGTCAACATCAAGAATATGAAAATGCTTGATTTGCAATGGGATGAAAATTTGAGTGTTGTGGCAGAGCGATTTTTCAAATGGTATACAGAAGGTGTGCAAGATGGTAGTGTTGAGGAAGATGAAGATGTGCTGACCGCCTATCGTGGCTCAAACATACGAGAAGATGCCAGAGATGTGTTTCAGGTGCTTCTTCGTGGGAATAACTCGGCCGCAACAGCGCTGTTTACTCACTATGTGCGTTCACTGGGCTATGATGGCATTATTAGCAAACGGGCGCTGTCTAACAAAGAGACCCCGTCTGCCTACAATAATATTGGCGATCATGTTGCCTACCTTATTTTTGATCCGGAGCATGTGCATATACAGCAAGAACAAAAAATGGATCTCTCTGTGTAGTGCCTGTGTGTAAAGGTGCGGTATGGTTCATATTGGTGTGGTACTATGTGCAGTATGCAGTCATATTTATTTTTTGGTCCCCCTGGCTCAGGCAAAGGAACGCAGAAAGGTATGCTGGCTGATGCGTTGGGTGGCGAAGAAAGTGATTCAGTTGCGGTTATAGAGACGGGGCAACTTTTGCGGGATTTTATGGAAGAAAAGGACACGCTGATAAAAAAATGTCTTGCCGACATTATGGAAAGTGGTGGATTAGTGCCGTCAGCTTTTCCTATTAGCACTTGGATTAATGCGTTGACTGACAAGGCGGGGCACTACGAGCATATTATTGTTGATGGTGCGGGAAGGAAATTGGTTGAGGCAAAGATTATTGTTGAATTTTTGCAATTTTTCCCCGATTCAACCATCCATGTTGTGTATTTGGATGTGCATGATGACGAAGTGTTGGAGCGGTTGTTGAAACGAGGGCGCGTGGATGATAAAGAGGATGTTATTAAAAATCGCTTGAAGGTGTATAAGGATGCAGAAACGGGGACCGTAGCGTCTATTAATTTTTTGCGGGGAAGTAACGAGGTTACCTTTCATCCGGTGGATGGCGTTGGTGCTATAGAAGTGGTGCATCGGCGGGTGTGTGATACACTGGGGGTATGATTGTGACTGACGATACACAGCGAGAGGCACTGTTTGCTGCTGGCAAACGGTTGCGTGCGGTGCTTGATGCGGTTTTGGCGCGGGTTGCTGTTGGGGTGCTGGTGAAATCTTTGGACGCATTGGCACACACCCTCATCATTGACGGTGGTGATACCCCCTCTTTTTTAGGGTATCAGCCACTGGGAATGGCAAAACAGTATCCGGCGACACTCTGTGTTTCTCTAAATGATGCGGTGGTGCATGGTGTTCCGCAAGAGGGGGTTGCTCTGCAGGAAGGAGATGTACTTTCTGTTGATTGTGGGTTGGTACATAAGGGGGTGTTTGTGGATGCGGCATGCACGGTTATTGTTGGCGAGGGGGATGATCAAGCGAGAGCGTTGCTGGAGGCAAACAGGAAAGCGTTGCGCTATGCGTTGGTGTTTGCGCGAGCGGGGGCGACGACTGGTGATATTGGCAATGCCGTTGAGACCGTTGCGCAGGAGTATGGTTTTGTGGCGCCGCCTGAGTTAGGTGGGCATGGTGTCGGCAATGCACAGCATGAAGAGCCGTTTCTCCCGAATCTTGGTGACCCCGGAGGCGGGGAAACTCTCCAGGAAGGGCAGGTGCTTGCTATAGAACCTATTTTTTTTGAAGGTGAGGATTCACAGATTGTTACGGCAGATGATGGGTTTACCTACAGGACGATGAGTGGCAAACGATCATCACATTTTGAGCATACGGTGTTGGTGACGGAGGAGACGCCGGTGCTGGTGACCGGACCAATGTGGGAGTAATATTTTTGGGTGTTTACTCACTCTTTTCTGCTGTTTGTCGGCAGCGGGGTGTACTGAGCGCATGTGTAAGGGCTGTGTGTCCTATATGGTATGCTATAAAGGTACTATGAAAAAACGAGATGTTTCGCCATGGATACTCAGTATGTGTGTTATCACTGTCAGCATCGCTCTTGTGGTGTTGTATGTGTATGATGTAGATCGCTTTCCGTTCTCATTTGGCCTTGATCTTGCTGGTGGTACGCAGGTAACCTATACCGCTGATGTTTCAGAAGTGCCTGAAGGGGAGGTCGCTGGACGCATGTCTGTGCTGCAACGAGTGATTGAGCAGCGAGTCAATGCACTTGGGGTTTCGGAGCCGAATGTATATACCATTACTGGGTTGGCGATTGGAGGCAACCCCGCTGCACATCGCTTGGTGGTTGAGTTGCCAGGTGTTACTGATACCGATGAGGCGACGAAAGCGATTGGAGAAACACCGTACCTTGAATTTAAGATACTCGTTGATGATCCCATGGAAATAAAAGACACTGGTTTGCAGGGGACTCATATCACTACTGCGGAAGTGCAATTTTTGCCGGGTATCGGTGGTACGCTAACCAATGAGCCGGTTGTGGTATTGCACTTTAACGGAGAGGGTGGAAAGATTTTTGCTGAGGTTACTCGGGATAATGTTGGGCGACGACTGATGATTTTCCTTGATGGCGCTGTTATTTCATCACCAGTCATTAATGAGCCAATTACTGGTGGCACTACTCAAATACAAGGGAATTTTACCTTGGACTCGGCGAAAGAATTGGTGGATGGACTTAATCTCGGCGCGTTGCCATTGCCGATTGAGCTGTCAGAGACCCTCACGGTAAATCCATCCCTTGGCGCGGAGGTGTCAGAGAAGAGTGTGTTTGCTGGGCTGATTGCGTTGCTCCTAATCGCACTCCTTTTCATAGGGGTGTATCGTTTTGTTGGTATTGTTGCCGTGTTGGCATTGGCGGTTTATTGTATAATTGTGTTGGCGATATTCAAAGCGGTGCCGATCGTGCTGACCGCGGCTGGACTTTCTGGCTTTATTATGTCTATTGGCTTTGCTGTTGATGCAAATGTACTTATTTTTGAACGGATGCGGGAGGAAATCAGCCGAGGAGAGACGCGGGTTCATGCAATAAGAAATGGTTGTGCCCGGGCGTGGGTGGCGATTCGGGATGCAAATTTGACGAGCATGATCATTGCCTTCTTACTCTTTTGGTTTGGTACCTCTATGATTAAAGGGTTTGCCTTTGCGTTTATCATCGGCGTGCTCATTAGTATGTTTTCTGCGTATGTGCTCACACGACTTTTTCTCCGGGCAACCGCCAGTGTTTTCAGTAAACGGCTGAAAAAATGGTATATACAATAACGATGTTCGTATGGTAAGTAATCACGCAAAAATACACGCTTTTATTGGCATTGGACTCATTGTCCTCTCTGTTTTATGCACGCTTATTATTGGACCAAACATTGCTCCAGAGTTTGCCGGTCGCGCTGAATTGCAGGTGGTATTTACTGAAGCCCAAGAGGATGGGGTGGCGCAGTTCGGCGATATTGGGTATGCCGTTGCCATCCAACAGGTATCTGCGACGGAATATACTTTCACCACACAATCTTTGGATGCTGATGCATATAGTGCTCTACAAGCACACATTGCCGAGCAGATAGGGGAGTTTGAGGTGAAGGAGTACCGATCTTATTCGCCTTCTATCAGTAAGGAGTTACTGTATAAGGCGGTGTTGGCGTTGCTTGTTGCAGTCGGTATTATCATTGTGTACATTTCTCTTGTGTTCAGAAAGTCGTCGCGGCCAGTTGCGTCTTGGAAGTACGGTATTACGGCAACCTTTGCCCTGGTGCATGACACGATTATTCCGCTTGGACTGTTTGCGATTATTGCGCCATTTACCACGGCAATGGTTGACACTCTCTTTGTTACTGCACTTTTGGCAACCTTGGGCTACTCAATAAATGACACTATTGTGGTGTTTGATCGTATGCGGGATCGGTTGCGGATGAATCGAGAAAAGAATAGGAAAGAGCCGTTTACTGAAACAGTTGATTACGGTGTCCGGAGTAGTTTGCGACGCTCGTTGTATACTTCAGTTTCTACTGTTACACCGTTGGTTCTTCTGTTTCTGTTTGTATCGGCAACACAGTGGTTTAGCATTGCACTTTTTGCCGGGGTTGTAGCAGGGACTTACTCGTCACTTTTCTTTGCGCCATCACTCTTGCTCCTGTGGCATCATCACTTCCCACAGAAAGACAAGAAGGATCAAAAATTGTCTGAAACAGAGGCAGCAGAAAAGATGTTACGAAATTCATTTCAGGATGAAAGCACTTTATAGTCACTGAAAAGTGCACTTTTCTCTGCATTGTTTGCAATCGTGGCATACTGTTGTTGTACGGAAACTATCTGTACTATTATTAAGTTCTTTTGAAGTATGATACATTATAAAATCGCAAAAGTGTTGACCATCATTGGTGGTTTAAACTGGGGATTGGTTGGGGTTACCCATGCATTCGGCACACACCTTGACCTGGTTGAATACATTGGTTATGATATTTTAAATGCGCCAGTTGTCAGTGATGTGGTATATATCATCGTCGGTATCGCCGCAGTCATTGTGCTGGTTGGCATGCTTGACCGTAAATAAGGTAGAGAAAATCCGAATAACACTATACCGCTTAGCAAATCCAACCGCATAGTATGTGGAGAGTGTGGTCTTTTATTGCGCCACCGTGGTATGCTGGCGGTATAATGGTTTTTGCATTTAAAAAACAATACTATTTTGATTCTGGGTCGTTTACTCCGATACATCCGAAAGCCGCTGAAGCGATGCAGTGTGTGTTGCAGGTGCAGCGGAGGTGTGGGTTGGGTAATCCGATTGCGGTACACCGACCAGGTCGTACTGCGAAAGAGTACCTTGATCTGGCGCGAACCATGGTGGCGCAGGTCTATCAAGTAAAAAAAAACAATGTTGCGTTCACTTCTGGAGCAACTGAGGCGAATTTGCTTGCTCTCAGGACGGCTGTACTCCATGCCAAGCGGCGCGGTCTTGACCTTGCCGATATGCATATACTTGTCGGTCATGAAGAGCATGCATCTGTCTATAAGCATGTTGCATATTTTCAAGCGCTTGGCATACCCTACACTACTGCGACTCCAAAGGATGGTTGTCGTTTTATGCCGGCAGACATCACAAAACATATTCATAAAAATACCATTGCCATCTCGTTACAGTTGGTGAATAGTCAGCACGGTGTTATACAGCCAGTGGCGGACATCGCTCGCGCATCCAGAGAGAAGCATCCGTCTGTGTACATACACACTGATGCGGCACAAGCGACGGCCTATTATAATTGTTCGCCGGTGTCGTTGGGTGTTGATGCGGTTACGATAGACAGTGCAAAGAGTTTCGGTCCGCAAGGGGTGGGAGCACTGCTGTTTCAAAAGGCGCATTTGTATACAGGTTTGCAGGGCGAGCGTTCTTTGTGGGATATGCGCCCCGGGACACCCTCGGTTGCGCTGTTGTATGGATTTGCAACTGCTTTACATGAGACCTGTAAGAGCAGAGATCAGTTGTATGCGAAAGTGCAGCGTGTGCGTAATGCTGTTGTTGCAGATTTGCAGCGGCATTTTCCCGCTATGTATATTCACGGCATTGAAAAACAAGCAAAAGACATACAGTCCTCTGACTGGAAAAAGATTGCGCCGCACTTGCTCTATCTTTCGTTTGCTGATACCAATCACGCTTACCTTGCCACCCTGCTGGATGCAAAGGGGTTTGCCGTTTCCACTGGCAGTGCATGTGATGAGGTGACGGAAGGATCGTTGCGGATTGGTGTTCTTCCTACAACAACTCGACGGGCGATTAGAGCGTTGGCTCGTTGTATACAGCAACAATTGCCCCTTGCGAGAAAAGCATAGTGTTATGTTGATAGCATGTTAAATAGCCCGTGCGTGTGTCATACTGGGCATGATGGAGTACGCTGCAGAATTACAGGATTACATTGACACTCTCATGGTGCGTGACGGCTCTGATATTCACATTATTGCTGGTACGAAACCACTGTTTCGAGTGCAGCGGGAGTTAGTGCCGTTTATCCAAAAAGAAGTGCTTACTGAAACAGATACCCAGGAGTTTTTTCGCGTCATTGCCGGGTCACGGGTGGAGCATGCGGAAGGGATGCTGCAGGAGCAGAGGCATTTGATGTTTAGTTATATACACACCACTAAGAATGATGTGAAGGTAAATCTGCGTGTTACGGTGTACTACGAAATGGGAAACATTGCTCTTACGCTGCGATTGGTGCAGGCGAGTGAGCGGACACTGGAGGAATTGCATCTTCCGGCAATGCTGAAAGAGGTGATGCATGAACCAAACGGACTGTTTCTTATCGTTGGTGCCACTGGTAACGGAAAATCTACGGCACTTGCGGCGATGGTCGGGCACTGTAACAATACCCTGCGAAAACACATTCTGACTATTGAGGATCCGATTGAGTTCGTTTTTAACGATCGAAAATCAACTATCACCCAACAGGAAATTCCTTGGGATGCGCTTTCATTTCGTTCTGCCCTTGACACCGCCTTGCGAACGGATGCTGATATCCTCATGATTGGTGAGATGCGTGAAGTTGAAACTATGCGGGCAGTGATGACTGCCGCTGAAGTGGGACATTTGGCGCTTTCAACGGTGCATGCGAACTCTGCCTATGGTGCGATACATCGTATTATTGACTCTTTTCATGCTGATCAGCAACGACAAATAGCGCATCAGCTTGCCGGATCGTTGCTCGGCGTATGTTCTGTTCGGCTGTTACCGAGGATGTCCGGCGGCTTGATACCAGCATGTGAAATACTTATTAATACTGATGCGGTGGGTAACCTTATTCGAGAGGGGAGAGTAGAAAGTATTAAGTCAACCATTCAGACCGGAAAAGAGGAAGGGATGATAAGTTTGGAGCGTTATCTCGCCGACTTGGTAAAGCGGGGTGAAGTAGCACTTGAGGTTGCGACATTACATGCCTCAAGCGAGCAGGCGCTGTCGCGTTATTTGTAAGTAAAAGAATTTGTCATATGATTTTTATCTATACCGTTGTGGACAAAGAAGGGGAGGAGCTTTCAGGGCAATTGGAGGCGACCAGTCGAACAAATGCCATTACTTTATTGCATGAGAGGGGGTATACGGTGCTCTCACTGGAACATGAGTCAAAGAGTGCGTTGGAGATTAATGTGTTTGAAAAGGTTCGAAAAAAAGACCTTGTCATATTTTCTCGCCAAATTGCTACCCTGTTTGAAGCTGAGATATCAGCGCTTCAAGCGTTTAGTTTGGTTTCTGAAAATGTGCAGAATAAGTATTTTCAAGGTATTTTGGTTGATATTGCAAAGAGTATTGAGCAAGGGCTCTCCGTTGAAAAGGCGTTGCTGAAGCATCACAATGTATTTAGTGAATTTTTTATCTCCATTGTTGCCATTGGTGAGCAGTCGGGGACGCTCCCGCGATCTTTTTCTTATCTTGCTGATCACCTAGATCGTAGCGCTGACACTTCTGCCAAGATGCGCAAAGCATTGACCTATCCGATTTTTGTGATAGTGATGTTTTTTCTGGTGATGGTGCTGATTATGGTAACCGTTATTCCGCAAATTTCTACCATTCTTACCCAATCTGGTGCTGAGTTGCCCCTTATCACGAGAATCGTCGTTGCTGTCAGTGATTTTCTGAAACATAATATTGTTTTACTTTTGGTTACCTTTTTCGGTAGCGGGTTTGGCTTGGTTTACTATTCGCAGACCGAGGATGGGCGAAAAGCACTTGATCGTTTTTTGGTGAATTTTCCGTTGCTGCGGGGGATGTTTCGAGAGTACTTTTTGGTTCGTTTTTCTCGTAATCTGGGTGTGATGCTTGGAAGTGGCGTGCCGATTGTTACTGCGTTACAGATATTAAGTCGAGGTATGGTGAATACTGTGTATCAAGAGGTGGTGCGGGAGATGAGTGTGGAGGTGCGGCAGGGGGTAAAATTGTCTGAGACCATAGCCAGGCGGGAGTATCTTGGTAGCAATGTTGCGCAGATTATACGGGTGGGAGAGGAGGCGGGGGAGTTGCAGCGAATTCTTGAGACGATTGCTGATTTGTACGAAAAACAGTTGCGTAATACTATTGATACTGCACTTGATCTTATTCAGCCAACGATTATTGTCTTCTTAGGACTTGGCGTGGGGCTTTTGATCGGTGCAGTTATTATTCCGATATATTCTATCTCATCACAAGTGTAGGGTTTCGGTGGTCGTTGTAGATCGCTTTCTCTGTTTTTCAGTACCACTGTTTTTTATTTGTTTTTGCAGGAAATCAAAACGACCGAGAATATTCTCGGTCGTTTTGAGTTTTTTATCTGCGTTTTTATGCGTAGGCGACACTGTAGAACATAATGGTTGACGCAGTTGTAATAGCGGCGATCGTCGTCATCAGAGTGGTGACTATGACGGCTGCTATCAGCTTTTGGTAGAGCTTCATATATGGTGTATATGTAGTGAATAATATTTTTGAAAAAGAGTGTCGGGTACTGCTTGTCTTCCCTCGTCACAACCTTGCCATGTATGATATATTATACATCATATGTATCAATTTGTCAATTTTTATGGTGATTTTTGATAAAAAATCTTGATTTTTCAAGCTTTTCTTCTTCCTGTGGTATGCAAAAAATGACTGGACTGCGTTTGTTTGCTGCTGTTGGGTGGATTATACGCAGAACTATGTGCGGTACTATGGTAGTATATACAGTATGAAAATAGCGTTTGCGAAACGGGAGTTGTTTGGTAAGGAGGTTGCTGGTCTGCGTGAGCAGGGGCAGGTTCCTGTTGTTTGCTATGGGAATCAGGAGGAGTCACAGTCGTTTGCTGTTGAGGCGAAAATGCTGAAGAAAGCACTTGCATCTGATGCGATGGTGTTTGAGACGGAGGGTGATTTGTCGGGGAAACAGGTGATGGTGCAGGATATTGCCTATCATCCGGTTTCCCGAGAACCAATACACCTTGATTTTCTTTTTGTTGATGCGACGCACGAGGTTACCCATGAGGTGTCGATACATATTGAGGGAGAGTCGCCGGCGGAAAAGGCGTATGGAGGACAGGTATTGGCAACTCTTGATAAGGTTGAGGTGCGTGCCTTACCACAGCACATTCCGAGTCAGGTAACAGTTGCTGTTGATGGTTTGGAGGAGATTGGCTCCCGTTTGACAGCATCTGATATACCGCTTCCTGACAATGTTACACTGGTAACGAATGCGGATGAGATCATTGTGTCTATTGTGGAGGAATCTCAAGAAGAAGAACAGGAACCAGAAATTGATGAAGATTACCTATCAAAAATTGAGGTTACCGGCAAGGGCGGTAAGAAGGAGGATGAAGAGGCCGCTGAGGACGGTGGCGAGGGAGATGTCCCTGATGCGGGGTGAGAAATCTGTTTGCTCTGCTTTTTTATTGCTGGTGTTGTCAGCATTTTCGCTACACTTTTTTTCCTTCCCCGTCTCTGCGGAAGAATGTTTCACTGATCTCGGCACCAGTCGGGAAGCGTTAGAGCAGGCACTTGCGGAATGTCAAGCGCAAATTGAAAAGAATGAAAAGATACTGGAGCAGCAATCTAGCGAACGAAAAAATACGGAATCTGATATTCTGCTTATTAATAATGAAATCAATAAAGGACTTGTTCGTATCCGTCAAATTGACTTGGCTATTGAGGCGTTGGGGAAAGAAATTGTTGATAAAGAAGAGACCGTTGAGGATCTTGCCCGACAACTTGCTGAAAATCAGCAGTTCTTATGGGCGTTGTTGCAGCGCATTAATGAATTAGAGCAGGAAGGGTTTGCCCGGTTTTTGTTCTCTAATGTGACCCTCTCTTCTTTTTTTACCCGTATCAATGAGTATCAATCATTGCGGAAAACCGTTGAGGATTCTATTCGTCGGGTTGGATCGTTGCGGGAACGAGTTGCGGCAAATATTGACGACCTTGAAGAGAAAAAAGATGAGCATGGGTCAGCATGGCAACAGCAGCGGGCGACGGTGAATCAGGTGCAATCTCAACGGAAACAAAAGCAGCAATTGCTTGATATACAGGTTGCACAGGAGAAACAAACTACGGAGAAATTGAGCGAATATGAGAGCCGTGTTGCGGAGATAAATAACCGACTTTTTGAGTTGCAAGGTAGTGCCGATATTTCGTTTGGTCAGGCAGTGCAGTACGCTCGAGAGGCGGAACGAGCGACTGGTGTGCGACCTGCTTTCTTGCTGGGTTTGATTAAAAATGAATCTGATCTTGGGAAAAATGTTGGAACTGGGAATTACTTGACCGACATGCACCCGACTCGAGACGCGCCGATTTTCCCTTATATTGCGAAATTGCTTGGTTTTAAAGATCCGAGTGAGTTGAAAGTGTCAGCGAACCCCGGGTTTGGTTGGGGTGGTGCTATGGGACCAGCACAGTTTATTCCGTCAACTTGGGTTCGGTTTGCAGGATTGGTGAATGCGAAGACTGGTACCGCTTCGCCGGTGAGAAATTTGATACAAACAACGCGCATATTGCAGGTAGGAAGTACCGGTGCGGATGTGAAGCGGTTGCAACAGTTCTTAAACCAGCGCGGGTTTACCGTTGCAACGAGTGGAGCGGGAAGCCCTGGCAATGAGAGTAGTCGCTACACCGATAAGGTGGCGGCTGCGGTAAGTCGCTTTCAGGAGCGGTATGCGAATCGGATCTTGCGCCCCTATGGCTACACTCGTGGCACCGGAGCCGTTGGTAATTCGACGAGAAATGCTATAAATCAACTGGACTTTTTCTCAGGTCCGTGGCAATATCGTGCGGAAAAGGACCTCATACGCAAAAAAGCGGGCAATCATCGACCGTCTAACCCATGGAATCCACGAGATGCGTTCTTTGCTTCTGCCACATACCTGCAGCAGCTTGGTGCTGCAACAGATGAGTGTAATGCAGCGGCAAGCTACTATGCTGGTCCAGGTTGGCGGACCGGACAATACCGGCAGCATGCGCTTAATTACTGTCGTGCCGTTGCTTCAAATGCTCGGATATTCCAGCGAGATATTGATTATCTTGATGGTTAGTGTTGAGTTTCCCGTTGAAATGCAACAGACCTAGTATGCACATGAGCAAGTTCTGGCTACTTGTCTGAGACAAACAACCACCCAGGACCGTCAGACCAATCAGACGAATAAAAATCTGGTTTGACAGTGGACATCGTTTTTTGACCGCGGCGTTTATAGACATTGAACATATAAGCTCCGCCATTCGAATCGATGAAGGGTTCCATGCCGATGGAAACCCATTCTTTAGTATCGCGTGTCAGACAATACTGTGGTCCGACCCATGGAGGGCAAGGTTTGAGTCCTTGTGCTTCTGCGGCTTTGAATACTTCTTCTGTAGTGCCGCCATCAGGGAGTCCGAGGTCTTCCAGGGTTACTCTCTCGAGGCGTACCCGCTCTTCTGGTATGCTGGTGAGTTTGTTGAGGAGGATTCTTGCAGAGTGATCTACCCCGCTCCCCTCTTCCTCAAGCGCCTCTATATACGCCGCACCAGAGTGATACTCAGCAGAAAGGTAGAATATATCGCCTCGCTTTTCTTTTTTGTAGAGCACAATGTTTTCCCGCAATCGCTCTGTTTCAGTGGCAAAGCTGGTACGGAGTTCTTTCGATTTTTCAGAGTCACTTCCTTCACTCATCAGTATTGCTCTATACTCGTCTGCAGTGTCTTGTAGCACCTGGTACTGATGCTCTAAAGATTCGCAGGTTATCTCTTGCATATATCTTTAGTGTACCGTACACTCTGTTCTTCAAACAAATAATACATCTGAGCAAGGACCAGCTACTTGTCTGAGACAAACAACCAGTCCCGGAAAGGGCTATAAAGGAGTAAGTCGGAAGTGCGCATTGTTATATTACCGCGTGCGCGTCTTTTACTTTTAAAGGAAGTGAACACACGAGCATGACCAGACGAATCGGTGAGGGGTTCCATGCCAATAACAACACTCTCTTTTCCAGCACCAGCTGCCAGGCAATACTGTGGTCCGACCCATGGAGGGCAGGGTTTGAGTCCTTGTGCTTTTGCGGCTTTGAGTATTTCTTCTACGCTTTTGACGACAGGGACAGAGAGAGGGAGTCCGAGGTCTTTCATGGTTACTTTTTTGAGGCGTACCTGCTCTTCTGGTATGGTGGTGAGTTGGTTGAGGAGGTCTTTTGCACTGGAAAATAGGCGGCCCCTCTTTTCCTCAAGTGCTGCTATATACGCCGCGCCAGAGCGATACTCAGCAGAAAGGTAGAACGTACCTTCTTGCCGTTCTTTGTAGAGCACAATGTTTTCCCGCAACCGCTCCGTTTCAGTGGCAAAGCTGGTACGGAGTTCTTTCGCTTTTTCAGAGCCACTTCCTTCACTCATTAGTATTGCTTTATACTCGTCTGCAATGTCTTGTAGTACCTGGTACTGTTGCTCTAAGGATTCGCAGGTTATTTCTTGCATATGTCTTTAGTATACCGTACATCCAAATTTCTGCAGTTCTATTGCGATACTCTTGAGGGATTTTTTTTGCTATAATAAAACCATACATGCATGTTAAGTTTGAAAAATTTGTTGCAGGTAAAGACAAAAATAAAGATTCGTTTGATGGTAAGAATGAGGAGGTGGCGGAGAAAACTGTAGAGCAAAAGAAAGGAGAGTCTCCAGAACTGCAGGAAATGAGAGAGGTGGTCGGTGGTTTTTTGGAGAAAAACAAAAGAATGCTGAATGAATTTGCTGGTGGTGATGTGAAGTTCAATATTGAGGGAGGCGGAGGATTTTTCTTTAATCTTATGGATAAAGAAGTGACCCTTGATCATGAGTGGTTTCATGAACAGGGTTACTCCGAGGGGGAGATGCTTTGGGTAACATTGCACGAACTATCGCATTACCGCGATTTTACTGAATCACCTGAGGATGTGTTGCGGTATAACGTTGATCACGGTATAGAAAGAGCACGAGAGATAGGTGATCACATGCTCGGTATACTAGAAGAGAAATTTGGTGACACACACCCTGACGCTGTTGAAAAATGCAAAAAAGAGATACCCGTTGGCACAAAAGGGGGTCGGAAGATACGGAGTATTGATCAGGGTGGTATGAAGGCGTACAGCACTTTTTTTAATATCTTTGATGATGTGTTTGTGAATAATCAGGTATCTCGTCGAGCACATCCGTATAACAGGAACACTGGGCGACATCGGAATGCAATTGTTGATTTGTATAGGTATAAGTTGTTTCCTGGGGCTAACTATGCTGATTTGCCTCGCCATTTTCAATTCCTTTACGCACTCTTGCGAGAAGAGATGGTGCCGGATGAGCAGGTGGAGGTGGGTGACGAGGTGCAGGAGATTTTAGACAAGAGGTGTGTTCGCTGGTTTGGTGAGGAGATGACCCCTAGAGAATGTGTAGAAAAGAGTGTAAAGAAATCCAATATCTACGGCGCAACAGTAAAAGAGCGGTACACAGCACTTCGACACACCCTTGAACCTGTTTTTACGGATTTGTTGCTCAGAGACCTTGAGGATTGGGAGCCGTCATCACCACCAGAAGAGGGAGAGGAAGGTGGGGAAGAGGGCGAGGAAGGGCAGGAAGGCGGGGAAGAGGGCGAAAGTGGAGAAAGTCAGGGAGGTGAAGGAGGTGGTGAGCAGCAAGAGGGTGGACAGCAAGGCAGTTCAAATCCATTTGGTGATCCATGGGAGAAAGAATATCAAGATCATAGCAAGCATAGCCCTGATCAGTATGATTGGGATGAAATGATTGATGAGATAGAAAATCGTGCGGAGCGGAAAAAAGAAGAGGAGGAGGAACAAGTAGAAAAGGAGCAGTGGGATAAAAAGACGCCAGAAGAAAAACAAAAAGATCTCGCAGAAAGAAAAGATCGGGATCTTGAAAGGGAAAACGGACTGAGAAATGGGGAAATAGAACATCTGAGAGAAATGCAGGATGAGCTGGAGCAACCCATACAGGATTTGTCTGAATTTTGGCAGACACTGTTGCAGGTGTACCGTACGATAGGTAAACGCAGAGTTATCAGTGGGAGACATCAAGAAGGAAGTGACATTAACATAGATGCTATTGTTGAAGAATATCCGCGGATACTGGCGGGGAGCGCTGAAAACGCTCGTATATTTAAAAAGATGACACTTGAGCAGAAAAAAATATCTTTTCCGGAGGAGGTGCATGTGCGCATTATTGGTGATGTGTCCGGCTCTATGGACGCACAAAAAATGCACATCTTAAAGCAAAGCATTGTATTGCTGGTGTCTTCGTTGAACGAATTTCAAAAACGGGTTGACTGGCAGAAAAATGAGGAAGGTGCAATACAGACAAAAGTTGACACACAGGTTTGGGAGTTTGCCGGTGGAACACAAGAAATTAAATCGTTTCGATCAGAAGATTCTGTTGACGAGGATGTGAAATTAGCAAAAATGCTCGGCACCCTCCACAGCGGAGGTTCGACAGATGATGCCAATGCGATTAAAACGGTGTCAAGTGCCATACACACAGATAGTGATTGTGTACGCAAAATTCGTGAAAAGAAGATGCTGGAAATTGTCTTTATGATTACTGATGGTGGCTCCAATGACCCTAAAGAAGTACAAGAAGAGGTTGCATCGTTACATGAAACTGGTGTGATAGCTCGTGCTTTTCAAATTGGCAGTGTTGACAAGGGCGAGAGAAAATCATTTCACATTGCGTGGAATAGGGGTAATGAAACACGAGGGGTATTGGTCGGTGAAGATGTTGGACAACTTCCCGGGGCACTTTCAGAGGCACTTCGTAGTATTGTTGTCGATTCTATGTAATACTGTATCTATATGCAAGAGGTAACCTGCGAATCCTTAGAGCAACAGTACCAGGCACTACAGGACACTGCAGATGAGTATAGAGCAATACTAATGAGTGAAGGCAGTGACTCTGAAAAAGCGAAGGAACTCCGTACCAGTTTTGCTACTGAAACAGAGCGATTGCGGGAAAACATCGTGTTCTACAAAGAAAAGCGAGAAGGCATATTCTACCTTTCTGCTGAGTATCGCTCTGGTGCGGCGTATATAGAGGCACTTGAGGAAAGGGGGTTCCAGGTATTACTCAATACAAAGCACCTCCTAAACCGACTTCACACCATACCAGAGGGTCGGGTACGCCTCAAGAAAGTAACCATGAGAGACCTCGGACTCCCTGGCGGCAGCACCACAAGAGAAGTACTCAAAGCCGCAAAAGCGCAAGGATTCAAACCCTGCCCTGCATGGGTCGGACCACAGCATTGCCTGACAGATGATACTAAAGAAGATGTTGCTATTGGCATGAAACCCCTTGACAATTTTGGCGGCGATGCTTATGTGTTCAGGACTGTCAACACTTCCTATTTCCACCGTAGTTCTCAGCTGATCACTCTTAATGTGGGCTCTGGCTGGCCTTCCGACAAGGAGTTTTTGTTTGTCTCAGACAAGTAGCCAGAACTTGCTCAGGTGCATATTAGGTCTGTTGTATTTCAGCGGGGAATTCAATATGGTACTATATAAATAATCATAATTAGCAAGTATAATAAATACAATATGAAAAAATTTGAAAAAGGCGTAAGAAAAAATGTCCGCGAGTATCAGTCGCAGCGAGAACAGAAAGTGGTGGAAGAGCGATCAAAAGAGTACATCGATGAAAAAAATATTGCGAGTATTAAGTGGCTTAATGAAGGTGGCTCAATACATAAGTACTTTGAAAGTATTAGCAAGAATGATAGGGAAGAGGTGTCAGGGTCTAAAAAGAATGAGGCAGAGGATCTGTCAGAGGCACTAAGCGAGGACGAAAAGTTGCTGTTTGCCGAGAAGGCAAAAAACATGAAAAAGATCGGGGAGGATTACCGATCAGTTGTTCTTGAGATGAAATTGCTTGATAAAATTGAACGGGAACTTTTGGAAAATGCTTGGGACATTCGAAAGAGAGGATATGCCAGCACAGAAATAGGCGAAGCACTACAGACATTGAAGGAGAGAAAAGGGTCTGCTGAGAAAAGATTGGAGGACAACATGCAATCCAACCCAGAGGCATGGTATGTACATCACCTGCTTACCTTACGAGGGTACAAAAGGTCACTTTTGAATGAGAAGTTGGTAAGAACACCATATGTGCAGGAGAGGTTTGATAAGGTTTCCGAAAATATTCGCGCAGCGCAGCCAGTATTCATCTCTGGACACCTTGGGAGTGGAAAGTCACAACTTGCGTTTCAGGTTGCTGAAGAGGTTTATCGGGAAATTAACCCTGAAAGTAAAGAAGAGCATCCATTTTATCGCATTTCTGGTGATGAAAATGTAACCAGATCTGATTTTTTTGGTCGATATGTGCTGAAGGGATCAGAGAAGGATCCAAAATTAATGAAAGAGATACGAGAGAACGCAGAAGAAGAATTTGAAGTATGGGCTAAGAAACAGGATGAAGAAACGCTACAAGAGAAAGGAAATCAGCAATGGGATCTCATACTGGCCGAAGTGCATAATAAGTTAGATACTGGAAATACAACCGAATTTGAATATGGTCCTGTGTATAAGGCGATGGAAGAAGGAAAAGTGCTTGTGATTGATGAGGCGAATGCAATACCGCACGAGACACTCATTTGTTTGAACGATATATTAGCATCTGTGAGGATGACGCCTGGAAAAAATACTGTTGTGTTACATCACAACGGTGGTAAGAAGGTTATCGCGAAACCGGGGTTTAATATCATTTTGACTGGAAATCTGAATACACAGACAAATAGCAGTTATGTTGGTAGGCAGACATTGGATCCGGCGTTCTTAAGCAGGTTCACAAGAATGGAATATGATTATGTGCCACAGAGTACAGAAGGTGGTCTTGAAGAGGTTGCCATGGGAGATGAGTTATTTCATATTATGCTTGCAAAAGTGATGGACAGGCGCGGAAACATACATCTGCCGAAGGGCTCTATAGAAAAATTGTGGGAGCTTGCAAAAGCCGCACGAATTTTGCAGGAGAGTTTCTCAGGAAAAAGGGAACTTGAGTATGATGGCATCGGAAAGAATCTTGAGAAAAATGTACCCTCCATACGATCTCTGGTAAAAGTATTTGAGGCATGGGAGCGGGATGAATACCGACACACACTTGATTATCACCTAAAGGAATCGTTTGTTGATGAAATAGATGATGGAACGACTGATAAGGATTTTATTGAGCAGAATCTGAGAAATCTCGGGGGATTTTTTGAAGATGGGTATGACAAACCTGTTGCTAGAGATGACTTTGAATTTATCTACAAAGAACAAGTGGCTGAGTATGCGTTTGGCGAAGCGCCTGAACACACCTATCCAGAGGCAGAGATAAGAGAAGAAGAAAAAGAGATGATGCGAATAGAAGAATCCCTCAAGAGTATCGCAATAGAACTGCAGGAAGTTGGATGTACGGTACACTAAAGACATATGCAAGAGATAACCTGCGAATCCTTAGAGCAACAGTACCAGGTACTACAAGACACTGCAGATGAGTATAGAGCAGTACTGATGAGTGAAGGAAGTGACTCTGAAAAAGCGAAAGAACTCCGTACCAGTTTTGCTACTGAAACGGAGCGATTACGGGAAAACATTGTGCTCTACAAAGAACAGCAAGAGGGCATATTCTACCTTTCTGCTGAGTATCGCTCTGGCGCGGCGTATATAGAGGCACTTAAGGAAAAGGGGGGTCGCGTACTTTCCAGCGCAAAAGACCTCCTCAACCAACTCACCACTATACCAGAAGAGCAGGTACGCCTCAAGAAAGTAACCCTGAAAGACCTCGGACTTCCTGATAGCAGCACCCCGGAAGAAGTATTCAAAGCCGCAGAAGCGCAAGGACTCAAACCTTGCCCTCCATGGGTTGGACCACAGTACGGCCTGGTACACGCTACGGAAGAATATGAGACTATCTTCACGGAACCCCTTGACAGTTCGCATGTCGATGCTTTTATGTTTTTTCGTACCCTTAACGACAGCCGTGGTCTATTCCTGGCCGCGCCTAGTTTGGAATATTGGTATAATTTTTCCCCGGATGGAAAGTTTGTATTTATCTCAGACAAGTAGTTGGTCCTTGCTCATGTGCATGCCAGGTCTGCTGTATTTCAGCAGAGGATTCAATGCTTGCTGCACTTCAGCCGAGAATCTGATATGGTGTTTTGGTATAAAAAGCAAACGGGGCACTAAGGATACTCTTTTGAGGAATATGCTTAGTGCCCCGTTTGCCAATGTAAAGTGTTACATCTTTATGGTGTATAATTTGTAATTCTTTTCGTCCTGCCATGGACTCTTCAGGCGACTGGCATCAAGTCGCTAAGTTGCCAAATCCACCATTTCCTTATCTGGTATATACAATAGCATATAATTTTATATATGTCAACCTATTTGAAAGAAATCGTTACTTTATAGGGTATATTCTGGCTTTTTGGCGTTTTCAGTACTAATTATTTGGCGTTTATCGGGGGTTTTTGTGGGGTGGAGATCACAGGTGATACATCAAAAAATAGGGCATACTAAGGGTGATTTTGGGATATATGGACACTAAAAAGGAATTTTGTGATCTGGTGGCAATACCAGAAACCTCACTCTCACTCCGTTTTGTGCGGGCTGGTGGTCCTGGTGGGCAGCATGTTAATAAAACTTCATCTGCCGTTCGCCTCTTTTTTAACACCCACTGCTTAGATGGGGCGGTTCGAAAGCGCTTGCAAAGGGTTCCGAAGGCGAAATTAAGCAAAAATGGCACCCTGCTTGTTGTGGCACGAGAACACCGTTCGCAGCGACAAAATATTGATGAGGCATACCAGCGGCTTGCCGATGTGCTTGCTGTTGCTCGTCGCAAGCCGAAAGTGCGTGTTCCGACCATGCCGACAAAAGCATCGCAAGAGCGCCGTCTGCTGAGGAAGAAGCGGCACGGTCAAAAGAAAGCACATCGGCGGGTGCTGGAGGATTGAGTGGTGTGTGTTGCTATGGTTGTTAGGTGGTGTGGAGTATACTGGATGTAATGAAGTTTAAGTATGTTGTACGAATTTTGCTTATCTGGGCAGTGCTGTATTTGAGTGTCATTTATCTTGATGCTATAACGCTGCTGCCGACGGAGTATGGTATCGTTCCCTCATTTTTACTACTTTTTATCATTTTTGCCGCTGTTGAGATGTTGCTGTATCCGGTGATGCACATGTTGATACTGCCGTTGCGTATTCTCACTTTTGGCTTTGCGTCAGCAATTCTTTCGGTAAATCTGGTGTATGGTATCGCCTTTGTGTTTCCACTTTTTGTTGTTTCTTCATTTTGGCAGGCGGTGGTACTCGGCACTGGCATGGGCATCGTACGGATGTTGACAAAATAATGTATGTTTGTAGATGAACGAACAATTACCATCGTTGCCGGGAAAGGAGGGGATGGCGCAGTGCATTGGCGACGGGAAAAGTTTCTTGCAAAAGGTGGTCCTGATGGTGGCAACGGCGGCAATGGTGGAGATGCCTACATAGAGGCAGTGCGGAATATTCGCGTGCTTGAACGATGCACTGAAAAAGAGGTGTTGCGGGCAAAGAACGGTCAGGACGGTAAGGGTGTGTTGCGAGATGGTAAGGGCGGAGATGCCGTAACGGTATTGGTGCCAGTTGGGTCTGTTGTATTGAACACCACTACTCTGGAGCGTTTTGAGATGCTTGAAGAGGGGCAGCGGGTGTTAGTTGCTACCGGTGGTAGGGGTGGTTTCGGTAATGCGCATTTCAAAAGTTCAGTGAACACTACTCCTGCCACTGCAACTGCGGGGCAGGAGGGGCAATCGTACCAGTTTCGTATTGAGTTACGCATTATTGCTGATGTGGGGATTGTTGGCTTTCCGAACGCCGGAAAATCAACACTGCTCAATACTTTGACCAATGCGTCTGCTCGCGTTGCTGCATATCCGTTTACCACGCTGGAGCCAAATCTTGGCATGTTTCATGGCTATACCCTTGCTGATATTCCCGGACTCATAGAAAAAGCGGCGCAGGGGAAGGGGTTGGGGCATAAGTTTTTGCGGCATATTTCCCGGACTCGAATGTTAGTGCATCTCGTTTCCGCGGAGGAAGATGATCCCCTGAAGGCGTATCACACTGTTCGTGATGAGTTATTGGCATATGACAAAACTCTGCTTGAAAAGAAAGAGATTATTGTGCTTTCCAAGACGGATATGGTTGACCCTGCTGTTGTGCAATCACGGCTCAGCAAGTTGCCTCAAGGAGCGATGTCGTTGACGGTGCTTGATGATGACTCAGTCGTGGCGTTTAGTAAGGCGTTATCTCAGGCATTGGCCCCTTTCCGGTAGCGTGGTTGTGGCAAGTATTGGTATGGTATATACTGTAAGTATGAAAAAAGAGACACATCCTGAGGTGCACCCTGTGCTGTTCCGTGATACGGGTGTGGGAGTTGATTTTGTCGGATTATCAACCGCAACCTCTGAAGTGAAAGAAGTTGTTGATGGTGTTGAGCACTTTGTCATCCCAATTGAAATTAGTTCTGCGAGCCACCCATTTTATACTGGTGAAGAGAATATTATTGATTCTGCCGGTCGGGTTGAGAAATTTAAGGCACGAGCAGGGAGAAAATCTGTCACCGGTAAGCGGCAACGGGAAGTGGTTGCTCCGAAAAAAAAGGAAACAGAAGATGTTTTGGCGAGCAAACGAAATCAACAGCCGTCTGTGTCAAAAAAAGTAACGGAAAAGAAAGTGGCACCACAGAGAGGAGAACACCAGCAGTAACGGTGTTGTGCCGATATGGGTATGGACAATATAGCACAGTATGAAACAGATCCTCGGACGATGTATATCGTCAAAGAGTATCGTCGATTAGAGGAAAAGCTTGCTGAGCTGGATGCCATGCAGCAAGAGGGGATGGAGGCGTTGGTGCAGGAAGAGCGATCTGAACTGCAAGCGCAAATGCAGGCAGTTGTGGAGCAGGTACAAGCGATTGTGCAAGAAGATGCCGACGAAGCGAAGAGTGCTAATGAGGTTATTTTGGAGGTGCGCGCAGGGGCTGGCGGAGATGAGGCATCTATCTTTGCTCGTGACCTTGCAGTGATGTATGAAAAGTATGCCAGCAGTAAAGGGTATTCATTTTCTGCGGTTTCACTGTCTGAAAATAATATTGATGGGTATAAGGAGGCATCGTTTCAGATACGGGGGAAGGTGGTGTATGATTTTTTCCGTTTTGAGACCGGTGTGCATCGGATACAGCGAGTTCCGGCGACTGAGAAGTCGGGTAGAATACATACCTCCACTGCGTCGGTTGCTATCTTGCCTATACGCAAAAAGAAGTTACTTGAACTTGATCCGGGTGATATACAGATGGAATTTTCTCGTTCTGGTGGGGCGGGCGGGCAGAATGTGAATAAGGTTGAATCTGCGGTTCGGATGGTGCATACACCGACTGGTATTGAGGTGCGTTGCACCGAAGAGCGTACGCAACTGCGGAATCGAGAGCGAGCATTAGAAATTCTCACGGCGAAGGTTGAGCAGGAGCGAGAAGAGCAGGAGGCGAAAGCGTATGCCTCAATGCGAAAATCACAAATTGGCACCGGCGATCGTTCTGAAAAAATTCGTACCTATAATGTGTTGCAAGATCGAGTAACCGATCATCGCATCAAGAAAAGCTGGTCTAATATTGAGGGTATTCTTGCCGGGGCATTGGATCCAATCATACAGGCGTTGCAAGAGGCGGACCAAGAGGCAGATGCCTGACTCATAATCCGCTACCCCCCAAAAACCCTTAGTTCACGAGTTCTTTTGCGGGGATGGCCTGATACTTGACATAATGCTATATCTATGGTATAGTACTATTACTTGCAAGCAACGGTGTATAGTTTACAAGCATTTGGTAGAAGAGAGGGCTTGACAGATTAAATATATTATGGTATATTATAGTCAGTGGTTTAGACAATTCTCTTAAGATGTATTTGGGAAGCGGCAATTTTATTTACAGGAGGGAAACTCCTACTTTGTGTTATTAGCGCAATCCGCAAAGACATCTTAAGAGAGTCGTGTAAAAGTATAATTTGTATGATTCTTGCTCTTTTATATAGTAGTACCTTAGGTAGTCCACATAATCGGATAGTATTCTGTCAGGTTATGCGGGCTACTTAATGTACCCGATTCTTTGCCACCACGGGTGTTCCGTGGGATGGCGTTTTCTTTGAACTTGAACTCGGAACACTAGACACCGTTGTGTGTTCTGGTGTTCCATATTCCCTAAGGAGGGAAAAATGTTGAACTTAATGAAAACTTCGAGCGCGTCCACCTCGGCAAAAATTCGTAAGTACACCTTCCGCCTTCGGGCAGAAGGGGCCCCGGTCATCTCCGTGAACGAAAACGGATGGAAAAGCATCGTTGCTTGGGAGGACGCCTTCGAGGTCGTGACCGTCACGGCACGGTCTTTGTCCGAGGCGGCCGCCTTGGCGGCAAACAAGGGGAATCCGAACTTCTTGTGCTCCGCGGATCTGGAGAAGTTTGGATCCACAGTCACCCATCTCTACTTGAACCGCGACTGCACGGGGATCGGGGAGTGTGTGGGGGACCACGTCCCCCCACACTGCACCGTGGTGCAGAAGGTGTTCGGGGATCTTCCCCGACCATGCATTGATGAACTTTACTCTAGGTACTTTCCCTCGGAATAGTGCCTAGTTAAGGCCGTGAGGATTGGCCTTCAACCTCAAACCCACAGGTTAACAAACACTGTGGGTTTTTTCTTTTTCCCTTGCGGGCTGCGGCACTAAGCCGTAGCCCGTATTTTTTTTGGAATACTTTTTATACAACATATTTCGTTTGGCTATTTTATATACTATCTTGCTATACTGTATGCCATGGAGAGAGAAGGTCTGCTTGTGAAAATTTTTGACTATGGGGCAATAGTACTGTCGTTTTTCGTCTTTATGCTCACATGGTTTAATGGCAATCTGACTGCTATGCCGTGGTACGGGTTGTTACTTGTCATTGTGTTCGCAACAATGGCGGCTTTGGGGGTATTTGCGATGCTGCGTGTTCGTGCGCATCGACGGGGTGCGATTGCCTTTGGCGTGTTGTTGCTTCTTATGAGTGTGCCATCCATGCTGCATCGCTCGTTTGGCTCATTATCTGTGGCTGAAATGACGGCTTTTTATCTCAAGCAAGTGTATGTACCGCTCCTTGCCGGTACTTCGCTTTTTTTGCTTTTGAAAAATCAGGACAAAACATGGCAAATCCTTTTGCGCTGGGGAACACGACTTTATGCAGTGCTTGGTACTATGCTCGGTACCATGTTGCTCTATCAAAATACGTTTTCTCCGTCAGTGTCGTTGGAAAGTGCGCCCGAGGAGGTGCAGACCATGCTGGCTGTCAGTATGTTTGTCGGTATTGTTTTGGCTGTTGCTGGGCTTATGATTGCTCCGCTCTATATTGTATGGCGGAATACGACTCAAGATGTGCGGTAACATGCGTGCCGTGCTTGTGATACACTGCACTATATATGACTACTCAGCCGGCTATACCTGAGATTTTTCTCTCTCCGTACAATCATACTGCGCATGAGGCATCTATCTATGCGTTGTGGGAAAAGAGTGGGTTTTTTAACCCTGACCATTTGCCGGGGGAACGGCAGGAGGCATATACGGTGATTATGCCGCCGCCGAATGCAAACGGGGCGCTTCATGCGGGACATGCCCTGTTTGTGACGCTGGAGGATATGATGGTGCGGTATCAGCGCATGCGGGGGAAGAAAGTGCTCTGGGTGCCGGGTGCAGACCATGCTGGGTTTGAAACGCAGGTGGTATATGAGAAGAAATTGGCGAAGGAGAAACGATCCCGGTTTACTATGTCATCAGAAGAACTGTATGCTGAGATATTAGCATTTACTCAGGAGAATAAATCGCATATGGAGGGGCAGTTGCGCTCGCTTGGAGCGAGTTGTGATTGGTCACGGTTGCTGTTTACCCTTGATGATCGGGTGAAGGAGCAGGTGTATGCCACTTTTGCGCAGCTGGAGAAGGATGGGTTGCTTTACCGAGATTTGCGTTCGGTGCATTGGTGTCCGAAACACCAGACCGGCTTCTCTGAATTGGAGTTGGAGCATCAGGAGCGAAAAGATCCTTTTTATTACTTTCAGTATGGTCCGTTTGTGATTGGTACGGTACGACCGGAGACCAAGTTTGCTGACAAGTATGTGGTGGTGCATCCGGACGATGCGCGGTATGCAGGGTATACGCATGGACAAAAAGTACCAGTTGATTGGATACATGGTCGTATAGAGGCGACCGTTATAAAAGACGAGGCAGGTGATCCAGAGAAGGGGACCGGGGCAATGACCATTACTCCGTGGCACTCTAAAGTTGACTGGGAGATAGCGCAGCGGCATGGTTTGGATGTTGTGCAGATTATTGACGAACGGGGGAAATTATTGCCTATTGCGGGAGCGTTTGCTGGGATGAATGGTATGGATGCTCGTGGAAAAATTGTGGAAAAGATGGGGAAAATGGGGCTCTTAGTCCGAACGGACGAAGAGTATTCTCATACGGTTTCGGTGTGCTATAAGTGTGGACGAGAGATTGAGCCGCAACTCAAGAAGCAGTGGTTTATCACCATGGAGCCCTTAGCCAAGCGGGCGATTGCGGCAATCAAAGGTGGGGAAGTATCCTTTGTTACAGAGCGACATCAGCGCGTTGCCCTGCACTGGCTTTTGCAATTGCAGGATTGGAATATCTCGCGGCAAATTGCTTGGGGCATACCGATACCGGCAAAAATTTGTACTCAGTGTGATCATGGGGTGGTTGACATTGACGATACCATAACACAGTGCCAGAAGTGTGGTGGTGTCGTGGAGCAGGATCCCGACACCTTTGATACATGGTTTTCTTCTGGGCAGTGGCCATTTATTACGCTCGGGTATCCGGATGGAAAAGATTATCGTGACTTTTACCCAACGAGTATCATGGAAACCGGCAATGATATTTTATTTTTTTGGGTGGTGCGTATGCTGATGCTCGGACTCTATCGTACCGGCACGGTACCGTTCAAAGAGGTGTATTTGCATGGATTGGTGCGTGATAGCAAAGGGGAAAAGATGAGCAAGTCAAAAGGAAATGTTATTGATCCGACTGAGGTGGCGAAAGAATATGGCACGGATGCGATGCGGATGGCATATATTGTTGGTAATGTGCCGGGAGAGCATATTAACTTTTCGTTGGATAAAATCCGTGGGTATAAGAAGTTTGCAAACAAGGTGTGGAACATCGGGCGGTTTGTATTGACTGAAACTGCAGGGTGTACCTATGTGACTGACCTTACTGAGCAGGACAGAGAGCATAAAAATTTGTTTGACAGATTGCTACAAGAGATAACAGGCGACATGGAAGAGCATCGGTACCACCTCGCTGCTGAGAAACTCTATCATTATATTTGGCACACCTTTGCGGATAGTATTATTGAGGAGAGTAAGGGTATCCTTTCCGGTGACGATGCGCATGCAAAGCAGTCACGACAATCGTTGCTGCTCTATCTCTACACGGTTTCACTCAAAGCACTGCATCCTTTTATGCCGTTTATTACTGAAACCATTTGGCAGCACATCCCTGAGGGAGTGTGGAAAGATGCGGAGCTATTGATGGTTGCCCGTATGGACGGATTCTCGTAGCGCCTTGCAAATTAAGAGGAAAATGCTACAATAAAGTAAGAATACTACATTATTAGGAGGACATTATAATGTCCGATTTTCAATATTACACTTATGCACAGTTTGATCCGCGGTCGACCGAAGAGGCGTCTGCTCATAATGAGCAGATATTTGCAGATGCTGGGGAGCGGGGTGTTTGGGGGATTGAAGTGACAATCCCTTCTTTGGCGGCTCTTTGCGAGCGGAACATTGACCCACAGCATAGCGGCGGGAGTTCATCTGTGACTGCTATTGAGTTGGCGGCACTTTTCTATGAGCCACCTGCTGGAATAACATTTGCTACCGTTCGACCCGACCTTGACTCTGTTGGTGCAATGGCGATGTTTGAGGTAGGGCATGAGACGGGAGGCATTCCGACCACGGAAACGGTGAGTCGGGTAAAAATTGTTGCCGATGCGGATAAGTTTGCAAAAGGTGATTGGCCTGGCCCACGCCCACTCCCGACAGTAGAGAATTCGTATCCGGAAGGTGGGAGTGCATTTCAGCTTGCCGCTATTGGTGCTGCGGTTGCGGACTTCAAAGTTCCGCTCGATGAGCGAGTTGGCATGATGAAACACTGGCTGTTGACCGGGGAAGATCCACCCGGTTACCGAGAGCGTGCCGAAAATGAGCGAGCAGACCTTGTTGCCGCTCTTGAGATGGGGGCTATTTGCATTACCACTCCGGGTAACTCTATTGCCGCGGTTAGGAGCACTCACCGTGCCGCGACCATGCTGGGCTATCTTCGGGCGCCCGTTGTCGTTGCATTGAATCCTGAGTTTCGGCTCGGTGGCGGTGAACCGCATTGGAAATTCACCGTGTGTGCGTATAGCCCGAAGTATGCAGATATTAACGGTGTTTTGCAGGATCTTGTTGCTCGAGAACCCGGATGGGGCGGGTCGTCGACTATTATTGGTTCACCGCAAGGTGTGAGCTCTTCTCTCACGATCAAGGAAATTGTCTCGGTTGTGGAAGAACATCTTTTGTAATGGTGAATTATTTTCTCAGGAGGTGCCTAGGCACCTCCTTATTTTTATGCAATTTTAGCTACTTCAGTTGCATTGTTCTGGTGCGGTTTGTTGGTATAGTATAGGTGTCAGCCACCTTAGCTCAGTTGGTAGAGCGACGCACTCGTAACGCGTAGGTCGTCGGTTCAATTCCGACAGGTGGCTCTTGACTTCAGGTTATACTGGGTATGTGAGTAAAAAAGTACCAAGAAAGGTTCAAAATCGGGCGGAAAAGTTGCGTATAGAAGTTGCGCGATTGCGCGATTTGTATCACAAGGAGGATGTGTCCGAGATTTCTGATGAGGCGTTAGATTCCCTGAAACGGGAGTTGGCGGATATTGAAGGGGAATATCCTTCTTTGGCGGTTGTAGATTCTCCGACACAAACGGTTGCCGGCGGGGTGAAAAAAGGGTTTTCGAAGGTGACGCACTCGGTACGACAATGGTCATTTAATGATATTTTTTCTGAGGCGGATTTGCAGGAATTTGATGCGCGGATAAAGCGATTTTTACAACGAGAAGATGCGGCAATTACTTACTTTGCGGAAGAGAAGATAGACGGTGTGAAGATTATTTTACGGTATGAACAAGGAAAACTGAAGACCGCAGCGACTCGTGGTGATGGTGTTGTTGGTGAAGATGTGACGGACAATATTCTAACACTACAAGAGGTACCGCGTACACTGACAAAAAAAATAACTATTATTGTTGAAGGGGAAGTGTATCTCACCACGCAAGAGCTCAAACGCATTAATCAAGAGCGAAAAAAAAGAGGGGAGTCCGTTTACGCCAATCCACGAAATCTTGTTGCCGGTTCGTTGCGGCAACTTGATCCCGCTGTGACGGCTTCTCGTGATCTGCGCATTTTTATATACGATGTTGCACAATACGCAAAAAAGCCGGATACCCAAGAGAAAGAGTTGCAGTTTTTAGAAACCCTTGGTTTTCCTGTGAACCGTGCAAGAAAGCTGTGTAAGACACTTCCTGCCATCGTGCAATTTTGGAAACAGCGAGAAAAGAAGCGGGAGTCGCTGCCATACTGGATAGACGGTATTGTGATAAAGGTGAATGATCGTGCCTATCAGGAGCAATTGGGGTACACCGGCAAGGCACCACGATATGCGGTGGCGCTTAAATTTCCGGCAGAGCAGGTGACGACCGTGTTAGAAGATGTTGCGTTTCAGGTGGGGCGGACTGGGGTGGTTACCCCTGTGGCTCATTTGAAGCCCGTGAGTATTGCGGGTACAACGGTTGCACGGGCGACCTTGCATAACGAGGACTACCTACAGCAACTTGATGTGCGAGTTGGTGACACCGTGATTGTGCAAAAAGCGGGCGATATCATTCCGGAGGTGGTGCAAGTGGTGAAAAATCTTCGTCCGAAGAGTTCTAAAAGCTTTGTTTGGCCAAAAAAGATTGTCGGATGTGGTGGTGATGGGCGTATAGAGCGAGTGGAAGGTGCAGCAGCATGGCGATGTGTTAATCGGGACTCTGATGTGCTAATGGTACGACGGCTCGCGCATTTTACCAGTAAAGGGGCATTAGACATTGATGGGCTTGGTGAGCGGACGATGCGACAATTGGTTGCACATAGTTTAGCGCGGGAATATGCAGATATATTCACCCTCACAAAAAATGCCCTTCTATCCCTTGAAGGATTTAAAGACAAGTCAGCACAAAATTTGTTAGACGCTATTGCTGATAAAAGGGAGGTACCCTTAGCACGGTTACTTTTCGGACTCTCTATTGATGGGGTGGGGGAGGAGGTGGCAATAAAAATTGCAGAGTACTTCGGATCTATAGATGCTGTTTTTTCGGCGCCTGTTGAGGCACTGCGCGAGGTTGATGGTGTGGGCGAAGTACTTGCTGAAACAATTGTTGTGTGGGGAAAAGACACTGAAAAGAAAAAGATGTTGAAAAATTTACTGCGGCGTATAACGGTTCTTGATCCTGCGAAAAAACAGACACATCATCCATTGTCTGGAAAGCGAGTAGTTGTAACCGGGCATATAGATGGCTATGACCGGGAAGCGTTAAAGGAATTGTTGCGCGGTTGCGGTGCGGTGGTTTCTGATTCGGTTTCAAAGCGGACGGATTATGTGTTCGCAGGAGAGCGGGCCGGGTCAAAACTTGAGAAGGCAGTTGCCTTGGGTGTGCAGGTGGTGCGGGGTGGTGGTATAGAAACATTGCTCAAGAAATAACCCTGGAAGATTGTTTGTGTACTCTTCCAGGGTTGTTGCGTTGTTATAGTGTGGCACAATGCCTTTCTACAACTTTGCTTATGTTGTTAAAGTGTTCCGCAGAGCAGAACAGTTTATAGATCATAATTGGTGGTTGCAAAACTTTGATAACCTCATGGGTGTACACTTCCTCCTTCAGTGTAGGAAGTGTTTTGCGCAACTCTTTAAAAACCATTTCCATATCAAGATATCGCCTATCGTATGCTGCGATAACAAGCATCGGCAAGATTTTTCCCTTTGCAAGCTGTAGGACTGTTTGAATAATCACCACCGGGGCGCTTGCAAATCCGTAGAAAACAAGTTGATTGCAGTATTTTTCACCCGTTATGACTGTCCCCATCTTTACGATGGTGGGTGATATTCTTTGCATTTTTAGCACGAGAGAGTGATCCACATCGTCGAGCACTCGCTCTCTTCTCCTCACTGCTTCAACAAAAAATGGGTGCGTTACTCCTTCTCGGAGGTATCTCTTTACAAATTCCACTCTCTTTTTTGTCGGTAGTACGAGGGAGTGTAAGTAGCCAAAGAAGAGCTTCCCTCGAGCATTCAACTGAGTACTGTTTATGGCATCTGTGCCTGTTTCCCACCCCCGGTATTTTTCATGGACTAAGTTTGCAATGGTACCGATGCGATGCCGCATCTTTTTTGATGGCTTTACCTGGTGGTGCCACAGATCGTGTACTGCAACAGCGGCAATGGCATCTAAATTATCAGTTTCTTCTAAAGAAATTGATCTGTGTTCATTTTTCTTTAGCGCCGTTAGTACCTGTGTTACCAGTGGTTCGGTGATGTTGCCCAAGCCATCGTTCTGTTCAAACATCGTCACCTCATCATCATGCGTTTTTCTCTCTATAAGCATCTCTTGACCTCCTGTGTGAAGGATTGTTTGTGTCTACCTGTAGTATAGCCCGTAATCCCTTATTTTTCAAAAGTTTCTGGTGATGCGCTACAATACTGTATATATGGAGAAAAAAGAGCGAGAAAGGCGGGTGCAGGAACTTGAGGCAGCGATGGCATTGCCTGATTTTTGGGAAGATAAGGAGGTGGCACAACGGCTGGTGCGTGAGTATACTGCGTTGAAGCAGGTTGGGTCGGCGCGAGAAGATTTTCCAGCTGTGTTGCATATCATCGCAGGAGCCGGCGGAGACGATGCGGAAGATTTTGTTCGTATGCTTGCTACTATGTACCAGCGATATGCCGAGAATAAAGGATTTGCGGTGTACGCAGTAGAAAAACATGAAACACCGCAGGGTGGCTACAAAAACATTAGTATTGAGATTGCAAATAAGCAGGCGTACGGACTATTGAAACATGAAGTTGGTGTACATCGATTAGTGCGCGTCTCTCCGTTTAATGCGAAAAAACAGCGTCACACTTCGTTTGCTTTGGTGGATGTGGTGCCGAAACTGCCGGCACTGCAAGAGGTGGAGATTCCGGAAGGTGACTTGGAGATTGATTTTACCGGTTCAGGTGGTCCTGGCGGACAACATGTAAACAAGCGGGAGACGGCGGTGCGGGTTAAGCATGCTCCTTCTGGCATTGCAGTGCGGGTTGAGCGAGAGCGATCTCAAGCGCAGAATAAGGAGGTTGCATTGGAGATATTGCGTGGAAAATTATTTGCACTGATGAAACAAAAGCGAGTGGAAAAACTTCGTGATCTTTCGTTTGATAAAACTACTGACATTGAGTGGGGAAATCAGATTCGTTCGTATGTATTGCATCCGTACAAGATGGTGAAAGATCTGCGTGTCCAGTATGAGGAGCATGATCCCGATGCAGTGCTTGATGGGGAATTAGATGGTTTTATCGCAGCTCTAAAAGCATGGGAAGGGTAGCGGCTTTGTAGTTGCGGCATGCAGGAGTGTGTTATCATGGTGAGTGTATGGATTCAGTGCTGTCCTTGATTATACTGGCGATTGTGCAGGGGGTAACTGAATTTTTGCCTATTTCATCTTCAGCACACCTTGTGTTGGCTGGTGAGTTGTTAGGGAGTGATGCGCACCATTCAGGTATTGCTATCATACTGCATGGCGCAACCCTTACTGCTGTCATAGCATATTTTAGAAAAGATATATATCGTCTTATGCGTGCGATATTCTCTCGCACGCCGTCAAAAGATCGATCAATGGCGGGTGCGGTACTCCTTGGAACACTGCCGATCGCGTTGGTAGGGTTTTTTGTTTACCCGGTACTTTCAGTAGTACGAACACTGCCGTCTGTGGCGCTGGCGTTGGTTGTGTCGGGGGTACTGCTCATTCTTGCTGACTATAGCATACGAAAAAGATGGATTATTACCGATATACCCTTATGGAGGAAGGGTATTGCCATTGGACTCATACAGATAGGTGCGCTCCTGCCTGGTGTTTCTCGATCAGGTGTTACCATTGCTGGGGGGCGATTGTTTGGTTTTTCGCGTAGGGAAGCAACCCGTTTTTCTTTTTTGCTTGCCATTCCTGCTATACTTGGTGCTTTAGTACTGTTTTTCATACAGACACCACTGAGCGCTTTATCATTTGGCGGTACTGGTTTAGGCACTTTGCTGCTTGTGGTGTGTATTGCTGGAGCTGTTTCTTACATTACCATACATTATTTCCTCAGATGGATAGAGCGCATGGGCTTTGTGCCATTCTTTGTTTACCAAGTATTGCTGGGTGTTGCATTATTACTCGTATCAGTTTTGTAACCTGGGGTATTGGTGTCGGACTCGCTGGAGTGTTATTTCATCGTGTGTTCGTGGTGTTCGGTCCAATCCGTATGGTGGTTCAGTAACGACAATGTAGTACAGCCAGAGGCAGGCGATAACCGTGACGAATATATACGGCATTTTCATATGGATAGTGTACCACCGATGTGTCTTCTTGAGCAGTAATCCACACCCACTTTATTGCTAGAGAAAAGCGTGCTATATTTAAAGAATGGCAAATGAGCATGAAAATCTTATAACCGCTGAGGAGAAAAAAGATCTTGAGGCAGAATTGAAGAAACTGGTTGCAGTAAAACGGCCAGAGGTTATAGAGGAACTTCGTATTGCGCGATCGTATGGTGATTTAAGTGAAAATGCAGAATACGACGCTGCGCGAAAAAAGCAGGGTATTATTGAAAGTCGTATTGGTGAAATAGAAACCATTCTTAAGACCGCAACGGTTGTGACAGAAGATCACGGTCGCGATGTGGTTACTATTGGTAATACCGTTGAAGTAAAAGTGCAAGGGGAGGGGAAAAAGGTGTATGACATAGGTGTCGAAGGAAAAGGTGTGGAAGTGTCTTCACACTCTCCCATTGCCGAGGCGTTGTTGGGGAAGCAGAAGGGAGACGTCGTTGTGGTTACCTTGCCGAAAGGTGAGGTGGAGATGACCATCCAAAAAATAATATAATCTTACCGCATACCTATTTCCTTTGGTAGCATTTGTTTTTGTGCGGTATACTGTGGGTAGTTTATTTTGCTATGCAGAAAGAAACATCTATAACTACAAAAGCAAAAAGGAAGTGTGTTCCGCACAATACTGCGCGTCAAAAAGGAGTATTTAAAAAACCGGGATTTTTTCGCGCAGTTGCTTACTCAACTGATATTTTTTTGGAGTTCCTTATGGGATTTCGATTTATTTCTCAATTTGGTAAGGCGGTATCATTTTTTGGCTCTGCTCGTGAAGTGCTGCCTGAGCAGTGCTATGCAGATTGTGAGGAGTTAGCGGCACGACTGAGTACCCGTGGGTTTGCTGTTATTACTGGCGGGAGTGGGGGTATTATGGAAGCGGCAAATCGTGGCGCAAATCGGGTTAATGGGGAATCAGTCGGGGTGAATATCCATATTCCGCATGAACAGCAAAATAACAGGTTTTTAAAGCATTTTCGGACATTTAGATACCTTTTTTCAAGAAAAACCATTCTTTCTTGCGCGTCTGAGGTGTATATTTTTTTTCCGGGTGGATTTGGGACTTTGGACGAACTGTTTGAAATGTTGACCTTGGTGCAGATTGATCTTGTAGAGCAGATTCCGATCGTATTGTACGGTAAAGCGTATTGGGAGCCGGTGCTGGCTTTTTTGCAAAATAGTTTGGCTGAGACCTATAAAACGATATCTCCGGAAGACATGGATTTATTTGTCGTGGTAGATTCTGTTGATGAGGCAGAGCACTATATTGCGTCTTTGAATATAACGCAGACCCGCTCGTGCCAATTGCGTTTATAGTAATGTCGCACAATATACCTTTTGCGACATTGTGCTTTGTCTATATATTGAACTGTGGCTACTACAAGGTGTTTTGTAGGTGTTGTATGAGTTGTGGTATTGGTACCCGCTCTTGTTGCATTGAGTCGCGGTGGCGGATGGTGACGGTGTCGTCCTTGAGCGTGTCGTAATCAATGGTTACTGCGAATGGTGTGCCGATTTCGTCAGCTCTGCGGTAGCGTTTGCCAATGGCGCCGGTCTCATCGTAGTACACGCTGTATTGCTGTGCCAAGGCGGCATACACTTTTTTTGCTTTCTCTGGATGGCCATCTTTCCGCATCAGTGGCACTACTGCTATGGTCATCGGTGCAATGGATGGTTGTAGGCGTAGCACGGTTCGTTCTGTGCCGTCTTCAAGCGTCTCTTCATCGTAGGCATCACACAGCACTGCTAAGAAAAGTCGTCCGACGCCGATGGATGTTTCTATAATACTTGGGATGATGTGTTCGTTGCGATCTTGATCAAAATAGGTGAGTTTTTGTCCTGAGTGTTCAGTGTGCTGGGTTAAGTCATAGTTGCCCCTGTCATGGATGCCTTCCAGCTCTTTCCAGCCAAACGGGTATTGATACTCAATGTCCACTGCTGCTTTCGCGTAGAACACCAATCGTTCGTGTGGGGTTGCTCGCAGGCGTTCTTCATTGATACCCAGTTCTTTGAGTGCTTGTAGTCGCAGTTGTAAGAATGTGTCAAAATGCTGTTTGCTGTCTTCTCCGTGTGTAAAGTACTGCATTTCCATTTGTTCAAATTCCCTGGTGCGAAATAGGAATTGCCGAGGGGCTATTTCGTTGCGAAATGCCTTCCCCACTTGTGCGATACCGAATGGTAGGTGCAGATGCATGGTGTCCAATACCTGCTTGAAGTTCACATATATGCCTTGGCAGGTTTCGCCGCGCAAATAGGTAACTTCATCGCTCCCCAAGGTTCCTAAGTTGGAGGTTACGAGTAGATTTTGAAACTCTGGCTCAGATAGGTCATCTGGATTGCACCCGTCTATCTTCAGGGATTGTTTGTGTTCTGCGAACACTTTGCGAAACTCCTCAATACTCATTCGCTCATCAGCAGAGACACCGATGTCTTCAAGTAAGTGGTCTGCGCGAAAACGCTTCCCTGTTTTTGTGCAGGTTGTTACCGGGTCGGCAAATCCCGTTGTGTGTCCCGATGCTTCCCATATCTTTGGGTGCATGGTAATGCCGGAGTCCAAACCGACAATGTCCGGGCGTGTTCTCACCATCGTGTGCCACCAACTATTTTTTAGGTTGTTTGCTAGTTCGACTCCAAGTGGTCCGTAATCATACACTCCTGCAAAACCATCGTAAATCTCAGAGGATGGAAATACAAATCCCCGTCGCTTTGCGAGTTGCATAATGGCTTCCAATGTGACCATAATATACCCAGTATGCCATATCATCTGAGCAGATGTTCATGCTTTATTATAGGATTTTTTGTTATATACTGCATATAGATTTGTGTGTTTTTCCTATTTCACCTTACCTACTGATACCTTAACCACATACTAACTAGCGGGAGGTACGGCACTATGGTTGATCAACAATGTAACTGCCTGTTTTGTACCCAGGCAACATCAGATTCTGAAGAATGCTTTGCCCTATTCTGTGTGCAGGAAGAGCGGGAAATCCAGGATAGAAAGAAGTGGTTTGTTACTTTCCTTGCCCCTGAAGATTCCGAGCAGGAGTTTGAAGATTCTGCAGTACCCTATCCTGAGTATGAAGATCGATTGCCTGCTGCTGTGCCAACATTGCACCACCCTGGTCTTGATGGTTCGGAGGTGGAGTGATGTTGTTATAACCCAAAAAACTGTGCGAGAGTTTTTTGGGTTTTTGCATACAAATAACTGTTAGTAATATACTTTAAATCGTCTCACTAACCCTCTGCTTACCTCTGTTTCTCCAGATGAACAGGAGTTGTATCCTTTAATTTCTATTGATGATTCTATCAACCCCTCTTCACAGATAGTTGTTCCGGTTTTTACCCCTTCGGCACACACTTTTTTCACTGTTATATGCGCACACGGTACCCTTGATACGCCGACTAAATCTTTTACCGCTGAATCTATGATGACAAACTGGTAGGTTCCTGTTCCGGCTGGATTGGCTGAGGATTCGTCTGACGATGGCTTGTATGTAATAGACCAGTCAGATCCTTTTCGTACTTGATATAGCTCACCGCATGCAACCACATCATATTTTCTGGCCAGTAATGTTTGAAATGTATGGCGGCGAAAATCGTTAAACAATACACATTCTAATGCGGAGTTTGCTATATTCATTGCACTTTGTGATTGTCTGCCATAGGCCTGTCGGACAATGTCTCTTTCGAGGATGGATGCCATTGTTATACCGATTGCCAGCAATACTGCTGTTATGAGGATGGTGATAACCAGAACTGATCCTGTGTTCTCCCCTGCTTTTGTTATAGTATTATATTGCATACTCCTATTTTGTTCTTCGTATCCACTCAAACACTGCCTCTTGTAGCTCTACCCGTCTGACAGTGTCGGTTTTATCAGACCATGAGATGCATGGCGCCATAACCGCATAGCGAGTTTTGCTACCTTGTTGCGGGATAACGATGTTCAAGGTTGTGGTGAAGGCATTGTTTTCCTTTGGCCTGTTACCATCACAGGTCTCTGTGCTTCTTCCACGAACACCTCTCGTTGCTGAGATGCCCGCAACTGATCCGTTGTATATCTTGTTGCCAGACCCTTTTGTGCCACATTCTCCCCGTGCTGTTTTATCGGCGTTGTCAAAACATTCAACCGTACAGTAGGTTACTCGGTCTTCTAATATCCAGTCGTCGGCATCTATCGTGCAAGGAGCAAATTGGTTTGTGGACCTAGGGTCAAAAAGTGTGTCAAACCAGTCGCCACCACCTATATCAAGAATATCTGAATCCCGAGTGTATCGCACATACTCTGTGATTTCTTGCGCCAGCAGTGCTGCGGTAACTCTATTTTTTGTTAGTGCATTTCTAATAAGGTGTTCCGATACAATAGAAATTGGCAAAAAGCCGATGATGCTGATTACTGAGATTGCTACTAACACTTCAATCAGTGTGAAACCTGCGTGCATAGCGGTATCTTTATTGCGAAAGAGGAACATGGTATTGCGTGTACTGTTAGTATACCAAACAATGCCTATTATTTATTACACATCTTGCAAGCTCCAAGCAATGTTTTCCTGAACTGCATTCATACAACAAGTGCTACTTACTATCCGACAAGGTGCTTAAACACCCTCGCTGCTACGGGCATTCCTTGCTCCTTAAACCATTCAGCGACTGGCATATCATCAGGGTAATTTCCCCAACCACCACCACTCTCCTTCTTCATATCTCCAAGGGTAATGGGTTTCTCCCCTCGCTTTTTTTTCCTTGCTACTTTTTTTATTTTCTTTCCCATATATACAGTATGCCGAATTACTTACCCATTCTGCAATATTTCCCGAATGATTGCCCGCTCATCCCATGGTATTGATTCTCCGTTGACCTCCATCGTTACTTCTGCGCCCTTGCCGGTTACGATGACGACATCACCTTTTTTTGCCAGTGCGAAGGCCTTTTCTATCGCTTTCCGTCGGTTTAATTCCACATACCATTCAGCGTTTTTGTTTTTACGAATGCCGGAAACAACAGCTCGCGCTATTTCTTCTGGGTCGTCAAAGAAGGGGTCGACATCTGTTATGATTGCAACATCAGCGCACTGCCCGGCAACTTCGCCGATTTTAGTTGCATTGTATCGCCACCGAGATGCGCCAACTGCGCCAACAACGATAAGTAGTCGTCCGTCTTCTGAGGATACATACTGTCGAAGTGCTTCACAGACACTCTCAATGCTTAGCGGTTCGTGGGCGTAGTCGCAATAGACCTGAAATGGCTGTCCCGCCTCTATGCGCTCTAGTCGTCCCGGCAGTGTCGTTGAAGTAAAGGCGTCGTTCAGCTGCTCTGGAGAAACGCCACCATACCGTTTTGCAAGCAGTATTGCCGGTACTGCGTTCTGCACGGTGATTATTCCCGGTAGCGGTACGACATAGCGATCCTCTTCCAGTGTGAAGGCGTTTTCATCACTTCCCTTTTCAGTGCTGATTGGTATTGTCGCTTTCTCTCCAAAGCCAACCACTAGTTGCTCATTCAGTGGTGTATCGGCAATTTTTTGAAAGTACTCAACATTGCCATCATCAGCGTTTAAGATGATGTACCGCTTTACTGGTTTGCCGTGCAATACTTTTTGTGGTGATTGTGCCTGCTGTTTGAAGAGTAGTCCTTTTGTGTGTCGGTATCGTTCAAAGGTTTTGTGTGTGACCAAATGCTCTGGTGAGAGATTGGTGTACACCAGTGAGTCGTACCACACACCGAATACCCGGAACTGCCGTATTCCCTCAGAGGGTGTTTCAATGATGGCGTACTGACATCCGGCGGTGACCATCTTCCTGAGTTGCTGTTGCACATACCCCCGACCTGGTAGTGTCATGTGGCGTTTGTTGGTATGCACTTCCCTGCCGATGCGTACCTCGGCCGTTGAAAGCAGGCCGACTGTTTTCCCGGCGGCAGTAAGAGCAGTGTGCATATATGAAGCGGTGGAGGTCTTCCCTTTTGTGCCGGTTACGCCGATGACAACCAGCTCCTTTGATGGATGCCGATACCATACCATTGCGGCAACGGCGAATATGAAGTGGTATCCAAGGAGTAAAAAATCTGGCACCACACGCGCTATGTGTCGCTTTATCCTTGCTAACCATTTTTTTGTGTCATTCTTTGCCATATAGCACAAGTATACACCCGCACACGACCTGTGCAGTGTCTGTGCTTACGCGATACTGGTAATCCGCACCTTGCAGAACGGCTGTCTATGTCCGTAGTGCCTGCGGTAATTTGATTTTGCTCGAAACCGAACCACTGACACCTTTTTATGCCGCCCGACTGTCTCGACTGTTCCGCTTACTTTCCTTCCCTCAAGGTATGGCATGCCCACATCGGTCTTTGCGCCGTCGTCAAACAGTAGCACCTTGTCAAAGGAGATCGTGTCTCCTTCCTTGCATTCTTTCAGTAATTCAATGTCAATGCAGTCACCATCATTGACCGCATACTGTTTTCCTCCTGTTTCTATAACCGCGAATTTGCTCATATGTTTATCTATAGGTATATATTAGTATACTATGTTTAGTATACACTTTTTTATTGCACCTACCAAGCAGATGTCCTATACTGTGGGAGTAGCAAAACGATATTTGGCTAAAAACCTGCTACCCCCCAAAAACCCTTATTTCACGAGTTCTTTTGCGGGGATGGCCTGATACTTGACATAATGCTATATATGTGGTATAGTACTATTACTTGGAAGCAGCGGTGTATAGTTTACAAGCATTTGGTAGAAGAGAGGGCTTGACAGATTAAATATATTATGGTATATTATAGTCAGTGGTTTAGACAATTCTCTTAAGATGTATTTGGGAAGCGGCAACTTTATTTACAGGAGGGAAACTCCTATTTTGTGTTATTAGCGCAATCCGCAAAGACATCTTAAGAGAGTCGTGTAAAGTATAATTTGTATGATTCTTGCTCTTTTATATAGTAGTACCTTAGGTAGTCCACATAACCGGATAGTATTCTGTCAGGTTATGCGGGCTACTTAATGTACCCGATTCTTTGCCACCACGGGTGTTCCGTGGGATGGCGTTTTCTTAGAAATCGAACTCGGAATGCCAGACACCGTTGTGTGTTCTGGTGTTCCATATTCCCTAAGGAGGGAAAAATGAAACATAAAGAGATGCTTTTCAGCATCGCCACAACAAAAGTTTCCTTGCATATTTTTCAAATTTCAAGTTTGGAAAAGGTTGACGCCGTGTGCGTTGATCTTGGGGTGCTCGGTAGCACTCTTACAAAAAAAGAGCTGAAGAAAGAGTTTGTAAATCTTTTTCAAGGATCCTCAGTTGAGAGTGAGTCGGATTTCCTTCAGTTCCCCCTTAAGGGTGTGTTCGAAGAGGGGGGCGACCCCTTCTACTCAGCCAAAGGTCTACAGGAAGAAGAAAAGGTTTTCGTGATTCCGGAAGACTCGGTCTTAGCCCCTTGGGGGGTGTATAGGATAGAGCAGACGAGAACTTGCGTCGGTATGCGGCCTGCTCTGAAAAGGCTGGGTGAATTTTTCCATCTGGACATACGCCGCATTACTAAGTGAATTTTTTCAAGGCCGTGAGGATTGGCCTTCAACCTCAAACCCACAGGTTAACAAACACTGTGGGTTTTTTCTTTTTTCCCTTGCGGGCTGCGGCACTAAGCCGTAGCCCGTATTTTTTTGGGTACTTGGTGTGCGTTTGTTTAGTACATACCGCCACCCATACCGCCCATGCCTCCCATACCACCTGTTGGGTCTATTTCTGGTCCGTTATCTTTCTCAGGTATGTCAGCTACGGCTGCTTCGGTTGTTAGGAATATGCCGACGGTTGAGACCGCGTGCTGTAGACCACCTCGAGCGACTTTCACTGGATCAATGATGCCGGCAGAGAACATATCGTCCACATAGGATTGTTTGAGGGCGTTGTACCCTGCTGTTTTACTTGCTGCGTCTTGTACCTTTCGTACGACCGCTTTTCCCTCGCCGTCGCCGATGGCGTTTTCAACGATGCGTGTCAACGGTGCTTCAAGCGCGTCAATGACAATGCTGTACCCTTTTTCTTCATACTCATCAGCCCATTGTGTGCTTGTTTTCTGATCTCGTAGGTGTTTTGCGATGTGTACGAATGCCGCGCCACCACCTGCGATGACTCCCTCTTCTAATGCCGCTTTTGTTGCGTTTACTGCATCCTCAATTTTGAGTTTTAGATATTTCATTTCAGCTTCAGTCGCTGCTCCAACACGAATTACCGCCACACCTCCGGAAAGTTTTGCAATGCGCTCCTCCACCTTCTCTTTCTCAAATGATTGATCTGTTTCTTGCAGTGTTGCCTCAAGAGAGCGAACGCGTTCATCAACGGCTCCTTTTACATCAGCGGCACCAACGATAATTGCGCTATCTTTTTTTGCGACAATTCTTGCTGCGCGACCAAGCACTTCAGGACCGATATTTTCAAAAGACATCCCGGCGTCTTTGGAGATAACCTGTGCGCCGATGGTAACGGCAATATCACCGAGCATGTCTTTCTTTCGGTCTCCGAATCCGGGTGCTTTTATTGCGAGCACATTGAAAGTGCCACGAAGTTTATTTAAAACGAAAGTGGTTAATGCCTCTCCCTCAACATCTTCGGCAATAATCACTAAATCTTTTGTACCCATCTGGGTTAGTTTTTCAAGAAACGGCAGTATCTCTTTTACTCCTGAAATTTTCTCGCTTGTTATCAATACTGGCACATCCTTGTATTCTGCTTCCAGACGATCTGGGTTGGTCATCATATATGGTGAGATGTATCCGTTGTCTATTTCCAATCCCTCTACCACCTCGGACTCAATACCAAATGATTGGGACTCTTCCACAGTGACCACCCCCTTATTCCCAACTTTTTGCACGGTTTCAGCGATGATTTTTCCGAACTCTTCGGATTCTGCGGATACTGAGGCGATGTGTACCACCTCGGCGTCACCGGCGATGTTCCGCTTCATTTGTGCCAATTGCTCTTCCACCATTTTGTGTGCCTTTTCCATACCTCTTCGCACGGACATTGCATTCACCCCTTTGTCAATCTGCTTCAGCCCTTCGTCAACCATAGATTGCGCTAATACGACTGAAGTACTTGTACCATCCCCTGCCAATTCATTTGTTTTATTGGCGACTTCTTTTATAATGTCAGCACCGATATTTTCAAACGCATCCTCAAGCGAAATGTCTTTCGCAATGGAAACCCCGTCGTTAGTAATAGTCGGCCCACCAAACGATTTCTGTAGGACAACATTTCGCCCAAACGGCCCGAGGGTGACTCCAACTGCTTTCGCAACAGCATCAACGCCTTTTTTTACTTTAGCGCGTGCGTCCTCGTGAAATATAATTTGTTTAGCCATAATTACTCTATAACACCATGAAGATTAATAATAGATATTTTCATTATAGTAAAAAATGGCAAAAAAATCAAATCTTGCCACTTTTTTACTATTTTTGCTATGCAATGTTCCCACTTGTCAATGCTGCGTTGCCATCTTGTAGAATCCCAAGCAAGCTGCTTTCGCCGACCAAATGGTATTCTTTCCCGCCAACTTCTATTTTCTCGCCCCATGAAAATGCGACCTTTTGTCCAACTGCCACTTTTGGTTTCACAACCGTTCCGTTGTCAGTTTCTCTTCCGTCACCAACTGCGATAACTTTGCCAATATGTACGGCGCCACCACTCTCTTCAGAGCTTTTTGGGATAATAATACCGGACCGTGTTTCTTCTCCCGTTTCATCTACCTCAACAAGCACACGATCACCCAATGGTTTTATTGTTACATTCATATTGAATTAATTTATTAAAAAATTAAATAATTTAGGTATGTAATCCTTAAATAAATCGATTACCTTTCAAGTATACACAAAAACCTTTGCAAATGCAAAAATTGGTTTCTTTTGCGCCCACTTTTCATGTAATTATGCGGTATAGTGATAGTATGCATTTCATGCAGAAGATACGCGCCGCACTTCCCTTTCGCAGGAAAAAGGCCTATTTCATCGGTATCGCCGGCGCAGGTATGAGTGCCACTGCGCAACTCCTCAAAACACTTGGCTGGGAAGTCAGTGGGTCAGATGAGGGGGCTTACCCGCCGATTACCACCTACTTGGAGCAACACCACATTCCCTATGCTAAGACGCATAGTAAAAATAATGTGCCACGCGATGCTGATTTGATTGTCGTTGGCAAACACGCCGGACTCACCAAGGAAGAAAATGAGGAGGTCGCCTATGTGTATGATAACAATTTTACCATCCGCTCTTTTCCGGAAGTGTTGCAAGATCTTACAAAGCGCACGCATAATTTGATCTGTGCGGGTAGCTACGGTAAGTCAACCTGTGCTGGTATGGCCGCATGGTGTCTTATGGAGCAAGACCCGAGTTTTTTCATCGGTGCTTTACCGTATAATCTTGCTACTAATGCCCGATCAGGGAAAGGAGATCTTTTCATTCTTGAGGGGGATGAATATCCTGCCGCAAACACTGACCCGATCTCAAAATTTTTCTACTATAATGCAATCGACCTCCTTATTACCTCTTTGGAACATGACCACCTCAATGTCTTTCCGACACAAGAGGCATACACTGCACCATTTCTGCAACTCATAGATACGCTCCCAAGTGATGGTCTCTTGATTGTGAGTGGTGAGGATGAGCAGATGCAGGAAACATTGCCGACCATACAGCGGCCGGTCATAACCTATGGCGCTAGTCCAGAATACAAGACCGACTGGTATGCGGATGCTATTGTGTACGGCGTAGAAACCTCATTTGATCTCTGCCATACTGGCAAAACCATTACATCACTCACCACCCCACTGCTTGGGCGACACAACATAGAAAATATTGTTGGTGTCTCCGCGCTTTTGTTGGAAAGGAAACTCATCACACCGGAAGTACTGCAAGAGCGGATACGCACATTCACTGGTCTTCGCCGACGGTTAGACAAAAAGACGGAAAAATCATCGGTGTTGCTCTACGAAGGGTTTGGCTCCTCTCATGGCAAAGCCCTCTCTGCCCTTGCCGCGATGAAGACACATTTCCCTGATAAGCGATTGCTTGTTGTCTTTGAACCCCACTCTCTTTCTTGGCGGAGAAAAGAATATGTTGATCGCTATCAAGGGCTCTTTGACGGTGCGGAGAAGGTGTTTGTCTATCTGGATGCTGTGCCCGCCCCGCAAGACGACACTACTGTCGCCGGTGAAGCGATACTCACCCATATTACAGACGGTGGCGCTGATGCAGTTCAGTTGCGCAACGACCTTTCTCCACTCCTTACGGAGATTAAAGAAGGTGACCTCATCCTCTGCCTTTCTTCTGGTGACCTCGGCGGTCTCCTGCCCACGCTCACCGAAACATTGGAAACACAGTTTCCTGTCTAATTTGCCAACCTTTTGTTACCCGTGCCGGAAGATGATGACATCGCCGTCTTGGACATGGTAGTCCTTGCCCTCTAGGCGGAGCTTGCCGGTTTCTCGTGCTGTTGCATACGAGCCGGTGGCAAGCAGCTCATCGTACGCGATTGTTTCCGCGCGAATAAAGTTTTTTTCAAAATCAGTGTGGATTGCTCCACCTGCCTGCGGTGCCGTTGAACCTTTTGGTATTGCCCATGCGCGGGTTTCCTTTTCACCGGTGGTGAAAAATGAAATATACCCGAGTGTTTTGTATGCTGTTTGTATAATGGCATCCAGGCCGCCACCAACGACTGCTAATTCCTCGCGTATGCTCTTTGCTTCTTTCGGATCAAGTACAGATAGTTCTTGTTCGGTCTGTGCGGATACTGTTACCACCTCACTTCCCGTCCGTGCCGCGCACTCCTGTACTTGTGCCACGCACCGTTCGTCATCGTGCGCACCGATGTTGCAGACAAACATTACTGGTTTACCGGTGAGCAGTCCCAATTGACACAATTTCTGCTGTTTTTCATCGTCAAGCGAGAGTGATGCCACCATTCGTCCCTCGCGCAACGCCGTTAGTGCCTCTTCTAACAATGCTTTCTCTGCGATTGCCTCCTCAGTGCCTCGTTTTACTTCTTTTTCTACCTTTTCTAATCGCCGCTCTGCTAATTGTATGTCTGCTAACAGTAGTTCGGTTTCTATGACTTCAATATCCCGCACTGGATTTACTTCGCCGTCCACATGGGTGACTGAGTCATCCAAGAAACAGCGCACGGTGTGGGCAATGGCATCCACCTCTCGTATGTGTGAGAGAAACGCATTTCCCAACCCTTCGCCTTCAGATGCGCCCCGTACGAGTCCCGCAATATCAACAAACTCAATCACCGTGGGAACAATTTCTTTAGATGCAGACATTTTCCCGAGTTTTTCAAGTCGCTCGTCTGGCACCGGTACCACCCCAACTGCCGGGTCAATGGTGCAGAACGGAAAGTTCTCTGCTGGCACCGCTTTTTTTGTTAGTGCGTTAAACAGCGTACTCTTCCCGGTATTTGGCAGCCCGACAATGCCTATGGATATATTCATACCCATAGTATACGCTCATTTGTGTATCTTTGTTCTGTGCTATAACAAGTATGGATTGGAACAGTGCACTTTTTGCGAAGGAGGAACGCATGCTTAAAAAATTTGGTCTGCTCTGTTTGCTTTTTCTGTTGGTTGGCATTGATATCATCGGATGTGACACCGATAGGATTGGCATGTTTCATTTATTTCAGCCACCCCTGCCTGAAGGAGGGTTCTTCCCTTTCACTCTTACCCTTGACCCATCTGACGACACCGGTGAGCCACATGACAACATTACCCGGTTTGATGGCGAAGAGGTTACTCTGGTTTTCATGGCGGATCGTGGCACTTTCAAAAATGGCGATCGGATATGGCTCTTTAAAGATGACATTCATGAGGTTGGCTACTACACCGTGAGTTCGGTAGTGGGCCCGCCCTATCTTCAAGCGGATGGACAGAAAACTTTTACCCTTGATTTGCCCAAACGATTCTTCAATGAAGGTATTACCACTTTTTTTGCCACCCACCATAACCTGTTTGTCTCTTCCAGAAATGGGCGGAGCAACACCCTTGTAGTTGTCTATGACGAGGACGCTGAATGAGGAGCGCGACCTTGCTTAAACACCCCGAACAAACTCATTTTTTTCGGGGTGTTTTTATATATAATGATACCATTTTTTGTCAAGTTGCTTTTTTTGGGCGCAGATGGCTATACTGTTTGATGTATGAGTACCCGTCGCTCGCAACAAAAAATTAGATATAAAAATCAATACATCGCCTATGAGTTGCTTAACCACCCGAAAGCGCGATACCTAAAGCTTGCAGTTGGTATCGGCGGGAAAATAACGGTTACCAAACCGAAGTGGGTTAAACAGGCGACTGTTGAAACATTTATTCGAGAGAAGCAGCCATGGATAACGGAACGCACTGAATCGTTAGCAAAAAAATATGGAACGAATGAGAACCTTGCGATTGAAGATCGTGCGCACTTTCTTCGGTACAAAGAGCGGGCGGAGCGTTTTTGCGAAGAAAAGGTTTCCTACTGGAATAGGAAGAATAAATTTTCGTATAACATGATACGGGTAAAACAACTTCGGGCGAGCTGGGGCATTTGTTCATCAAACAGAAATATCACTTTCAACTATAAAATTATATTCCTACCCAAACGGGAGGCCGACAAACTTATTGTTCACGAACTCTGCCACCTCAAGGAAATGAATCACTCAAAACGCTTCTGGGATCTTGTAGAAAAAACTTTGCATGAGAGCAGGTAACTGCCGGTAGGTTGCTTGGCGGTGTATGAAAAAAAGGTTTTGATAACGGAGACCTAAAACTCCGGGTGGCATGTCCACTATTTAGACCTCCAAAAAGTGTCGTACAGATATACATAGTACTTATTTTTGGAAAAACAGTAATGCTTTGACAAACCCTTAACGCTGTGATGTGAGATGTTGAGAAGGTAAAGTACACCCGCACCTCATCTTATCAATCATATATTTTTTGAAATTGTCCCTTAAATTTGAGTGACTGCTCTGCATTTTCCGAGTTATAGAATGCGAATCCCATATTCTTGATTATCGTGTACCCCATCTTTTTTACTTCTCCCAAGTACTTAGCATATGCCTTTTTATCTCCATCTTTTATATCAAAAGACACCTTTGTCATCTTTTCAAGTTCTTCAAGAGTTTTTTCTTTCCACCTGTCCTTTTCCAGTAGATGCGATCCCTTCGGCTCAAAAATGCATTGGTAGTAGAACTTTTTCCCCTTTGCATCATTGATGAATAAGAGGTAATCTGGAGAAAACCGTTTTCCGCCCTCTCCGTATATCCAGTAGTCCAACTCGTTCCTTAGAAGAAATATTTCTGCTCCTGTGAACTTTTCAAATAACTGTTCTATTTGAGAATCTATGTACTTGACGAATCGCTTCTCTTCGCTTGTTCCGTAGTTTTCGTTGTACGCATACCACTCAAGCTTTGCGATGTCTAATTGCAACTTTGGATTATTGCTGTCCGACTGCGCCTCCGCCCTTTCGCCCGGAGAAACATATTCAACCTTTCCTGTTCTTTCATTGGTTTCCGGGTGCGATCGTATATACACTGACTTCTCTTTTTCAAAGATTTTTCGTAAGGAAACCGGCCTGAACTCTCTGCCAGCACTCTTCTTAGGAAGCTCCCTATCTACTATCTTGCGCACTTTTGGTAGTATTTCACCTATCAGCAGCTGCAACTTCTCTCTCACTTCCAGATTGTGTATGTCCTTTCCGACCTGATGCTCATACCTGATTGTGTATGTACCCAAACCTTCATCAATAAATTGATCAATGGATTGTAGGTAGGTTATATGTTCTTTCAGGTTTGCAAATCTAAAAAAACCATTTTCTGCTGCCATTAGTGATTTTTTGATGATGTTCCTATCAAAATCTTTTATGATGTTCATGTCTCCAACCTTTCTGCCGCTCGCATTTTTTGCTTCTTCGGCATCTGTCAGGGCTCTCGCACTTAGTTCATATGCCGTAACATCCAGTGTTTCTCCGAACACCCGCTCCTTCTCATCTTTTGTTGTCTTTTGCCTTTTTTCGATGCTATTTACTAATACAAATCCTTTTTTATAGGTATTGGATTGCATAAATGAATCTTTCATTTTGATGGAAACTTTCTGCACCTCTTCGTTGAGAATCCCCTCATTCTTTAGATTCTTAATTAACCCATCAAGAAATGTTTGTGTTTCCACAAAATGATAGTAGAAATTATCAAGTATCTTTCTTTCGTCAATCTTGATGCCAATGTCGTCAAATTTTCTCTTGTCGGGTTCGGTGCCGTATACGCCGAATAAATTGTGGCTATTCTTTTCCTCCTTAAGCAAAAAAGGGCAGTATCGTGCACCTCGCCCGATCAATTGAATATCCTGCTGTTTTACCTTTTTATCCTTGCCTATATCAAAATGCACAATGTCATAGAGCGACAGCACATCCCACCCTTCGTTGAGTGCGTTGACCGAAAACACAACGCGAATGATGTTTCTTGGATTTTGTTCGTCTAAATCCTTCAGCAATTCTGCGTTCTTTTGATTTTTTGAATTATAGATGATTGTGCTTTTCTCTGTAAAAGCTGAGCGAATACTTTGAATGAACGCACCTTCGCTGATTTTTTTGCGTTCTAAATACTTGAACAATGAAGACACGACCTGTTTCTCGTCTTTTTGCACATTCTTAAGAAATTTGAAATCACTAACCTTTAATGTGTTTATGACTTCATGGAAAAACTCTTTATCTTGTTCGCTATCTGCTATCCTTTTTGACTTGACGAGCATGATAGGGTTAATGTGTGGGTACCCCAAATCTTCAAACTGCATTTTCCTGAATTGTGACAGTGCGACCGCATTGACAATAAGCAACCTCTTTTGATCTGCGATTTTCGCCTCTTTGTTAAAGAGAAATTGTACCTGCTTTGAGTAGCCGTCGTTATTGAATTCTGCAAAATCGTATTTATAGAGCAACTTGTCTTTGTACTTTTTATTGATGTACGGGTTCATCAGATCAACGGTTGCTGTGAACTCTAATAGCACATTATCATCCCGCATATTCAATACTTCTGTAACTGACCGTTCCCAGTTATCTCTTTCCTTAATATTTTTTGCAGTTTCAACATTCAAGTGATGCGCTTCATCTGCAATGACAACGGTCTGGTTATCTGCAAAATCACTCTTCTGCAACACATCCTCAGCAGCATTATTCATCCGGTTAAAAAACAACTGGGTGGTCATAAATATCATGTTGATGTCAATATCGTTTGCATTCTCAAAATCGGTGACCTTCCTTGTTTCAATTGCCCTGCCATTGAAAGAAATCTTTTGGTTAAATAAGTACTTCTCATACGATGCGTTAGTAAAAGAGTTAATTGCTTGTGTCAGGATATTTTTGCTGTGTACGAGAAATATGAAGTTGCGGTATCCTTTTGCATAGAGGTGCAGGATAGCAGCCGCCATGATCAATGTTTTCCCGGAGCCAGTTGCCATGTTGAATAGCAGATGATTTTTTTGAGGTATTCCGCCACTTTCTCCAAAGCAGTAGAGAAACCGTTTCACTGCCTCTTCCTGATATGGTCTGAGTGTCTTGCTTTTTGCAAGGTTATCTGCAATATGTGCAGGAACATCATTTTCACGAAATGATGGGTATCTGTCATCCTCTTTTATCTTGTTGAACAGAAAATTCTGCAATGTTTCTTCAAGTGTTGGCATAGAATTTGTGCGTTAAATCTTGATCAATCTTCGCCACTTTATATGTTACATCCTCCATTTCCGGATAATTCAAGTAGAGCTGATTGAGGTCAAGGATGCCGAGCAATTCTTCCTTCTGCTCATTCACCTCCTTCTTTTTATATCCATTTTTCTCAAACTCTTTTTTCTCAAACCAAAACTGTAAAAATGCATTCTTCTGCATACTTTTGTATACCTCACCTAATTCCCTTTTGGTTTTTGCTTTTTTTATTTTGTCTAAAAATATCTGATTATATTGCTTTAATTCAAATGCTATGACCTTTTCTTTGCTTGGTTTTGCAAGTAGTTTACCACTCTGTTTCAAAACCTTCTGCAGCCGCTCTTTGCAGATATCAAAATGCTCGTCAATTTGTTCGCAGAGTATGAATTTTCGGTTGCCGCCATCCTCTGCATTCAGCGCAAGCGTCGCATGTCCGGTGGTGCCACTGCCGGCGAAGAAGTCAAGGATGATGTCGTTGTCATCTGTTGCCAACTGCAACATTCTTTTAATAAGTCGTGTTGGCTTTGGAGTATCGAAAAGTGTATCGCTTCCTTTAAAAAGATTCTTAATCTCTTGCTTCGCTTCCTGATTATCGCCAACTTCTGCACGATACCATATTGTTTTTGACACAAGCCCTTGCTTCACTTCAGATAAAAATCTTTTTAAACTTGGAACATTATTACCTTTTTCTCCAAACCAAATCCTATTATCAACTCTCAACTCCTCAAATTTCTTTTTTGAAAACCTCCAACAGCGACTTGCCGGCGGACGAACCGTTCTTTTGCTTGGAGTCCTGATTGGGTAATCCATAGCGGCAGAATAAGTTTTCACTGAAAGGTCACCCGATTTCCACAACCCTCTTGGATCATTATCCGGGTTTTTATATCTGCCATCCATTTCTTCTGTCCTTGGTAAAAGATTCGGTTGCCACACTTCTTTGTTTTTTGAATACAACAAAACATGGTCATGCGTATCCGAAAGCCACCGCGCATCATTCTGTGGTGAATACTTCTTTTCCCAAATAATATTCGCGACAAAATTATCTCTCCCGAAAATCTCATCACATAAAATCTTTAAGTATGCTTGTTCGTTATCATCAATACTGATAAAAATTACCCCATCATCCCGCAGCAGATCTCTTGCTGCCTCTAACCTGTTTTTCATAAAGGTAAGCCATGTTGAGTGATTAAATGAATTGTTGTAGGTAAAAGTATTTTTGTCTCCACTCGTGTTATACGGCGGGTCAATATAAATCATTTTCACTTTTCCGCCAAATGTTTCTTTCATTGAGTATAAGGTCAACAAGTTATTGCCCTTTATCAAAAGATTGTTTTTTAAATTTCCTTGCTTGTCAAAAAAGTCAACACCTTCTGTGTCTTTCGCCTTCTTTTCTCCTTTACTATCTATTGTGCTAAAATTAGTCAGTACCTTCCTGTCTTTCAAGGTGTCTATCTCATATCCATCTATCTCTTCACAAAAAAAACGCTCTTCTCTGCCACCATTTTTCTCCTCCTTTGTCATTCCTCCTTCAAGAATACAATCCTTAAACGGAAATGACAGTACAACCTCACTCATTCGATTGATAAACAACCCGATTTTATTGCTACGCTCCGTGTGCCTCCCCTTTCCATTTTCTTTGCCGTTCTCCATGTAAGTCAGTATACCACTAAGCCACAAAGATCAATCTGCTGACTCATTTTCATCTTCCAAATTACCAATATCGTCAGTCTCTTTATTTTGAACATCAGCAGAGTATTTTCTTATTGCTTCTTTATATAAACCATCAACTTGATTTTTAAACTGATCCTTTTCATCCAAAAATTGAGTGATTTTTGAATGTATATTTTCGTAAATTATCTGATGGGCTTTATTCTTTATAAGACTATCATCATAAGGATCCATCGAAAACTCATCAGTTTCTGCTGCATTCAGCAATTTAAGAAGGTCATCCTTGTTGATTTTATCAATTTCTCGATCCTCTTTTCCATCCCAATAAAAACCTTGATCATTTTTTATTTTTAAATACCTCATATCATTTTTTATAACTCCCATATAATTTATTTTTAGTACCGTATGCTTCCTGCCCACCCTCTAATGCGCTCAAGAGTGTATTATAACTTTTCACCGATTCGTTGCCATCAGCGGTTTTTAATCTTTTATCTCCAGGAGATCCAGAAAAAATCTTGTACTCATCTTTGCCATCAACAATTTTTCTTTCTGTGTATAAAATGTAGTCAGGCTTCAAAAGCATGCCAACGGTACTGCTGTGTGTCACAACGATAACGGGCATATCTTTTGAAAGATCCTTAATTTCCTCATTTACACTCTCTTTCAGAAATAGATTATCAAAAGAAGACTCAGGTTCATCTATCAGCAACATTTCGTATTGTCGTGCATCCTCCAAAGTCTTGAGCAAGTTAAACTCTGCCATTTCACCACCAGACACTTTTCTTTCATATTCGTTTAATACTTCATAAGTTACCTTACAAAAGTATTTATATAAATCGCTTTTTGAAAGATCTTCAATATTTTTTAATTCCCTCAAAAAAACAATTGGCCTATCATAATTTTTGAACGCATTGGCGAAAGAAACCCTCTTTCCAGATTCATTACGCAAATCTCCTGCCCTTGCATAATGGGTTGCGAGTGCTCTTACTTTAAACTTCCCGAAAGCATCTACTTTTTTTATTTCATTTTCTTTCTTTATTCCCTTTGCAATGGCATTAAATCTCCTCATTTTCTCTCTTTCTAATTTTACTTGATAGAAATCAATCTCATCATCGTCAATTTTTGGACTAGATGTTTTCCTTTGTAATTGTTGCTTTATATCTTTGACCACCATGTTTACCCACTCCTTCTTTAGGCGTGCCTCTAACATTTGTTTATACTTCATTGTTAGATCATCAAACAATTCTTGTAGGGCATCCCTGGAAATATATTGCCTTATTGTTTCTTTATGTGTGTTATTCTTCAACAGCAAGGCAACAGCATTGAATAGATTTTTTAATTCATCCTCCTGATCCTGCCTTACCATATACATATTTTCCTTGAATAGATTTGCCTTAGAAAACTCATCCTGAAGTTTTTCACTTGAAGCAAAATCTAACAATGTCTCAATGTATTTTTCCAATTTATGATTTGTTTCTTTTAAATCTATTTCAATGACACTTTCTACCACATTACGAAATTCTCTTAGATATTCTTCTTTGACCTCACTCTTCTCTCTTTCTACTCGCTCATCAAATTTTTTTTCATCATCCGTTACTAAGTCAAATTGCCTGATGTATTTAACTGACTGATCTCCAACATTAAAAATTTTATCTAACTTGTCTAAAAGGTAAGTTTTACCCGTTGATCTACCGCCGACAACAACGTTTAACCCGCTTGATAACTCTTGCCCGCTGTTAAAAACTTGGAAAAATTCACGCTTACCGCTGTCGGATAAAAAAATTTTATTTTTATCCATTAAAGCGGCTTTAATTGCATCAAGTGTTAATGGGTTAGAATTTGTTTGAATAAATGTGTACTTACCCTGATATTCTTTAAGGTCAAGGTTCTCATCAATCCTAATATCACTAAAGACAACCGGCGCAAGGGAACTTGTATCTTTTATGGCACGATAAAATTTTTTTGGACTTGAAACTTCACCAACAAAAATATAACCGTTGAAAGAGTTAATTATGTCTTGAGAAACTTTTGGTTTTTTATCGTAATGAGGTATTAGTAAGTATTTATTTAGATCAGTAAAAATTTCTTTTAATTTACTGGCAGTTATTTTTTTTCCTATCTCTAACTCATTTTCTATAGATTTACATTTCTGATTAAAATCATTGAGATCTTCATTTTCACCAATCAATAATAATTGGCCCTCCTCAAGGTCTATTTCAATGCCTGGAAAAATAACAACGCCCTGCAAAAAAGATTTTATTGTATTGTATTGCTCTATGTTGAATACATTATGATTTGTTATAGCAACAGCATCTAGAGAAAAAGTGTTGACATATTCTTGAAATTTTGTTGAATTAAATTCAAAAACTGCATCCTTGCCTTTTGTGGGAATGGTGTGGATGTGAAAATCTATTTTTTTCATACCTATTTTATGACATTGTTTATATGTACTCTTATTCTATCACCAACCGTCTAAATTTGCTATTTCTTGGGTTTGCGTTATGGTTGCTGTGACCATGAAAACAAAAACCCTTTGCGGGGGTTTTGTCATGTTTGGTATTACCTATTTTATTGGCTGCCGGACTAGGACTCGAACCTAGATTAACGGGATCAAAACCCGTCGTCCTACCAATTAGACGATCCGGCAATACGCATGTGGCGTACAGTTTTATGATAATACACTTTTATCTTTTCTGCAGATTAATCATCGAGATAGCGATGGGAGGAGAGGTAGCTTGAAAACACTCCGACAAACACTCCTAAGGCGGTTAGAATAAGCACTAACACGAAGAACTCTGAAATATAGTAGGAGAAGAGACCTTGCCCTTCAAAGAATCGTTCAACTACCGGAGAAAGCCAGTAGGAAATGGGGTACAGCATGACGGTTGCTAAAATTGAGCCAACTAATCCGTAGATGCCTCCTGAGACCAAGAATGGTGCCCGAACATACCAATCCTCCGCTCCGATAAGGCGCATTACTTTGATCTCCTCGCGACTGAGATAGATGATGAGACGGATGATATTAAAGACGATGATGAAAGAGATAAATATCAGCAGTGCGATTACCACATGGGTCAGTAATGTTGCGGTGTCTACAACGGACGAGAGGCGCATGATGACTTGCCGGTTTTGATAGAAATCAATCTTATCAATCACTGTTGATGGGTTGTCGGATAGGACATCTTCATTATCTAAAAAGCGAACAATTGATTCGAAGTCACCTGACTGCTGTGCACGAATGGATAGTCGTGCGCGGAACGGGTTTGGGGTCTCGGTTTCTTTGAGGAGATCTAATCCGTGCAAAATATCTAAGTCATTTTCATGTCGTTTGCGATACTCTTCTAATGCCGTCTCTTGTGACACATAGAAAACCTCTCGCACCTGTGAGAGCTCTTCTAATCGATCGCGAAATGCGAGTATCTGCTCTTCGGGAGTGTCTGTTATAAAGTATGCGGTTACATCAACTTTGTTTCGCAACTCCTCAGTAACATCATTCATTACCTGTCCGAACAGCAATGAAAAGCCGACGATGAATAATGAGACGGTCATAATAAATACCACCGAGAACGAAACAAATGAGTTTCGTACTACATTTACTAATCCTAAGTAAAAAATTCTTTTTATTTGTGTTCCTGCCATACTTATAGAATATACTTACCTTTCGGGTCATCAAGCGCAACTTCCCCATTTACGAGGGTAATGACCCGTTTTTTTATCTTTTTTACCACTGCTTGGTCGTGTGTTGCGAGTATAACGGTGGTGCCGAGTTTGTTAATTTGCTTCAAGATGTTGATGACTTCGTGTGCGTTCACTGGGTCAAGGTTGCCGGTTGGTTCATCTGCGAGCAGTAGTTCTGGCTGATTTACAATTGCTCGCGCGATTGCTACCCGCTGCTGTTCACCGCCGGAGAGTTCCTGCGAAAACGACCACACCTTATGTCGCAGATCAACCAAGTCCAGTACATATGGCACATCGTTTTCTATCTGTTTTTCATCGTAGCCGAGCGCCTCCATCGCAAATGAAATGTTTTCATAGACCGTTTTTCGTGGTAGTAACCGGAAGTTTTGGAAAATAACGCCGGTCTTTCGCCGGTGTTCCAGTAATTCTTTCTTTGTCATGCCGGCAATGTCTACACCACCGCGACGCACCACACCCGAATACACATCTTCCTCACCTAAAATTAACTTAAAGAGGGTACTCTTTCCCGAGCCGGAGTGTCCGACTAAGGTAACAAAATCGCCGCCGTCAATTTCAAAGGACACATCTTGCACCGCGACATTATCGCCGTAATACTTTGTTGCCTCTTCAAACGATACAATACTCATTATACTTTTCATACTACCACACCCAATCTGTCTCCCCCTGTGCTATGCACACCTTATCAGCGAGGGAATCTTGTGGCTGTTTCTGCTCCCGCCCTATATCTCTCCTCGGTAAATTTCTCGCCGTGTTGGCTTCTGTTTCAGCACATTCAAGATGATACCTACTGAAGCAAGTGTGATAACCAAAGAGCTACCACCACGACTAAAGAAGATGAGTGGAATACCGGTTGCTGGTAATCCGAGTACCACCAGGATGTTTACGAAAAATTGTGCGGCAAATAGTGTCGTGATACCCACCACCACATACTTTCCGAACGGGTCTTTTGTAAAGTCAGCGATGGTATAGCATAACAGAAAGAAGCATAAAAACAATGTAATCAAAATGAGTGATCCGATAAAGCCGACTTCAGCTGCAATGAGTGCGAAAATAGAGTCGGTTGTCACCTCGGGAATACTGAGATGTGAACTCTGTGCCACATATCCGGGTCCTTGCCCGAGTAACCCTCCGACTCGAACCGCCTCTAAGTTCTGTAATGAATGATATGCTTCGCCATACCGTTGTTCTGGAGTTAGTTCACCAAAATTAATATCATAGAATACCTTAAATCGATTCGCAATGTATGATGGTGCGACAAAACTAAGGCCAATACTTGCCACGATGAGCGCGCTGATGATGCTTATCCACCATACTTTTGGCAGTCGGGCGATAATTGCCATCCCCATAATGGCACTACCGATAATTACTGCTGCTCCGTAGTCCGGTTGTAGCACTGAAGTCCCCAGTAGTACGATGAATCCGGCAGCTGTGAAAGTGAGTAGTTTTTTTACATTGTTCCGTATGCTTTTCTGTGTAAATAAGAATGCGAAAAATAGCACAAACCCCAACTTGAGAATTTCAGAAGGTTGAAACTGTAGAATGCCCAGGTCTAACCACCGCACCGCACCGTTCCGCTCAATTGCCAATGGCGTGACCAGTAGCAACATTGATACCAGCGAGAGTCCGCCGATCAAAAGAATGTGCCGTCGGTATACCTGATACTTCAATCGTGATACCAAGTACATTACCAACAATCCGACTCCAAATGCTGCGATTTGCACGCCTAAGTTGTTAAATATCTTTATGTTCGGTAATTTTATCGCCTCGGCAATATATGCATAAAAGAGGAAAAACAGTCCCATACAAAACAGCGTGCCGATCATCAGCAATATCAACCGCTGTAGTTGGTCTTTTTTGGTAATGTACTGTCGAATAATGTTTTGCATAGAAAAATGAAAAGGTCAGTTGGTTAGCGTAGCAGGAAAAGGAGCGAGAGTCCGCCTATGACACACACGATTGTTGCCAGCATATATCGCGTTACCACGGCGTGTCCCGGCAATCCGAGTGCCTCAAAATGATGGTGCAGCGGGGCGATGCGAAATAGTTTTTTGCCGGTTTTCTTTCGGTATAGCAACTGCAGTGCGTTTGAGCCCCATGTTGCTATGAGTGCCAATCCAAATATACCGCCAACCCATAAGCCGTCACCCGCTTGTTCCCCGCTGCCAAGCAGAAACGATATCAACGCATATAGCATTAACAGAATAGTAATACCTGTTTCTGTCAGATACGCCTTTGCCGGCGCATAGTTTACAAATAGCCATGGCACCATGACACCCGCCCCTAAAGCGCTCAACAGCAATGGTTCAACGCTTCCCTGCAGCATGCTTACTACCCCGGTACCAATAAATAACACCAAAAATATACTGCCCGACAGCCCGTCTATGCCGTCTATCATAGATGATGCTTGCCAAAAAATGTACCACGCTACGAACAGCAGTGGCAACCATGCCCCGACCGCTATTTGCTCAAATGCTGGGAACGGTAACAATGAAATGGTACCGGGTAGCAGTTGATAGTAGAGTCCGACGCCACCCACAAATGCAACCAATCCCATCAGTAGTAATCGCTTTCGTGCCCGCCACACCGTCCCCTGTAGCAAACCAATATCAAGCAGGTCATCATACAGTGCTACTAATGCTACGCCGAGTATCAACATCACACACACCGCCAGCAATGTTGATTGCAGTACCCATGCAACACACAAGCCGATAAATAGGATGGTCGGCAGCAAGGTCAGGCCACCGATCCGTGCAACAGGTTCCTTTTTTACCTGTCGCTCTTCTGCCTTCCGTATCTTATTAAACTCAACCGCCTCTGTTCCATACATCGTCTCTTTGCGATCCTTCTTTTTTTGCGCTTGCATTTTTTTAAGACCGGGAATAACTATTGCCGTCACGCCGACACCCATACCCACTGCCGACCAAAAAACAGCAATTCCGAGCAGTATAACCTCTGTTGCCATATGTTGTATAGTGTACCACCCTACAATTGCCATACATTACTCTGTTCTTTTTGACGGTGTCCATCAATTCAACCTACCACATACACTACCAGCAGCAGCAAACTTCCCCACCAGCCGATGTCAGACAGCAGCAAACTTGCCAAAATCTTCTGTTGCCACGACTGTGGTAGCAATTCTTTCGCCTTCCCTTCTCGTTCTCGTTGTAGCAGAAACGGACTCACCGAAAATGATAAAAAGCATCCGTTGAGTACCAGTAGCACCGCGACGACGCTGTGTACCAGCGGTATCCCCGTAAACGGCTCGCCCCAATAGAATATAGTGCCGCCGATAATTGCCAGTGCGATACCTACCCAAATTAATGGCTTTGTTACTTTGTGTGTTCGTGTCGTCGCCTCGCTCCAATACGCTGATTTTCTTCCGAGAAACCCGTGCATATCAATCACCGTTACTGCCCCCAATCCCACCACAAACCCTGCGAGCAGTATAAACAGGCCTATTACTTCGGTTGATAAAATAGTGCTGACATCCATATGTGTGTAGTGTACTATCTCTTGAGCAATGTAACCACTATTCGCTTAAACCTTGCGTAAAACCATTTTGCTCAAGTGCATCAATGATGTCGCGTAATAGGTATTCATTTATAAATGACAAGGTATAGATACGACCCCTTTCCTTGCCTATCGGTTGAATCAATTTTTTTTCCTTTAATCCTTTGATTATCCTGGACACTTTAACCGAAGAACCTATGTCCAAGAGTTTTTTTACATCGCCAGCCCTCAGGGAAACATCCTTATTCCGTGCCATAAAAGATAAAACGGCGTGTTCGGCCTCACTAATCAACTTGCGCTCAAATGTATTGTTGATAGTCGGCGTGAGTATTGTATCTCTCAGGGTTTTGTGGTCTAGCAATTTATCAATTTTCTTTATCTCTCGTAACAAACCTTTCAATACATATTCACACCATTGCAATACATCCTCTTGTTTCCCTGAATCTGCCAACTCCAGCATGTCGTAGTATTTATCTCTGTCCATACAAAATATGGCAGTTGGATTAAGAATGCGGCCGTTGTGTACTTGAAAACCGTACTTAATGAGTAGTGCATAGGTAAACACACGAACTACACGACCATTGCCGTTATCAAACGGGTGGATGCAGGCAAAACGATGGTGGGCTATGGCAGTATTAAGTAAAAAATCTTTGCTTTCAGCCTCCTGGTTGATAAAATCTAACAGCTCCTCGATATAGTCATTCACCTGCGTATAGTCGGGTGGGCAGAACTTTGACTGCCTAATCTCTACGGATTTCTTTCTGAAATCACCTGGTGTGTCAGACCCTTCTCCACCCTCTATTTTACTCGGCGGCGATAGTCCATCCGTGATAATTTTATGTATTTCATATAAGTGCGCTTTGGTGATTTTTTTGCCAGTATCAATGTTTTCCTCAACAAATCGCAACGCCTTCTCAACATTCCGTATTTCCTGCATCCGCTCGTCATGTGCAATATGACTGCGACCATCGCGTCCTGCCATCTCCTCAACTATATTTGCCAAGGTTGTCCTGTTCCCCTCTATGCGCGTTGATCCTAGACTTTCTAACTTGTGAAAAATTTCTTTCAACTGAAAGAAAATATACGGTGGTGTGCTACCTGTCAGCGTACGCGCTTTTAAGTGTTCCAGTTCCAGAATTATGCCCACCAAACTGGAATCCCAATCCGGCTTAATAGCGCACAATGATATATCTCTAATACACCGCTGGTTATTTTCATTCATGCTTTTCATTATTTATCAGTATACACTAAAATATCTCTAAAAATCAAGGCATGCATTGAATTAAAGAATATTGCTATTTATCACCCTCCCCAAACCACATTTATCACCCCCTCACCATATCTTCAACCGAGAACCTAACCTTGTGTTTTTGGTATTGATAATTTTAGCTATATACTGGATATATGAATAAAGAAAGGTTGCAAAAAGAGGTGGATGACAATTACTCTTTTTTTAAGAGGCACAAGAACGAAATTAGTCCAGAATACGCGGAAAAGTTTGTATTAATTCGTCAACAGAAATTTATTGACTACTACAGCACAAAAGAAGATGCGATCACTGCTGGTAGATCCGAGTATGAAGACGGTTTATTTTCTGTGCAGAAAGTTTCTGACGAAATGGTTGATTTGGGTTCAATAGGATATGCCCTACATGTTTACTCTCAAGATTATGCCTTTGCAATTATTTGATTGATTCCTCAGCGCGTTTTCTAATGTTATGCGCAGCATTTATATCCGCATGTTGTTTGTGTCCGCACTCGGTGCAGACAAACCGTCTGGTCTCAATCCTGTTTTTTTCGTCAACACACCCACATACAGAGCAGGCTTTGCTGGTATTCTTCGGATCAACCTCTAGTACCTCTACTCCTCTGTCCTCAAGCATTCTTTTCAGTTTGTATGCTGACATTTCTCGCATTTTGTGATGGTTTTCTCGCTCTACATACCGTGGCAAATTTCGCTTTTCTTTTTTGTTGGTGTTCAGAGTTGATAACTTTTCAAACGCAACATGGGTGTATCCGCCGGCAACAATATCCTGCACAAAGTTTCTGTTGAGCGCATCAACACGATCACTCTTCTTTTTGTGTGCGAGTTGCAGTAATCGCTTTTGCTCCTTGCGTGACCTGCTATCCCAGTTGTTGTGTTGCATCGCCGCTTTTTTCTTTGGCTCGTATTTTTGCGATTCCCTCGCTATACGATCGTTATGGTTTGCAATTTTGCCAGTGTAGTGATAATGCCTGCCGTTTGATGCGGAATGGAAGCCGGCGTTTTGGTCTATCCCGAGGACGGATAGTTGCCTCTTTCGGTCCTTTTTTTCGTCTGATATATGAAAGGTTATGTGGCAATACCACCGTTTTTTGACGCGGCAGAACACTAGTATTGCGCTACGCGGAACTCCCTCCGGATATTTACCTCCACCGCTTTCTTTCAGTTGCAGAAGGTGCCTTGGGTTTTTCGGTGCCATATTTTTGTTGCCAATCCAAAATCTATCATTATGCTGCGGCCTCCATGTGCTGTTTCTCTTTTCGAGTGCGATTAACTTTTTACTCTTTTTGTCGTAGAGGTGGAAGCAGTTGTGTGGGATGGTGATGGTATCTTGTAATATTTTCTTTGCACTTCGGAATCCGGCAATGTTGCTTTTCTCCTTCTTTTTTAATTTATTCAAGTGTGCTTTGTTTAGCTCTGTAACTTCGTTCATAGCCGCCCGCTGTATATGATTTGAAAATTTATGTGGATCAAACTCATAGTGCCAATGTGCACCCATCCCGCGCTCTTTCTCTTCCTGAAACAACTTGGTTATCTCTGGGGAATCTTGCCGACCTGTTTTAAGTTTGTGTTTGCATTCCTTGCCGCATCGGCACCCGTCTTTTGTCTTGTACTTGCACCTCTTGCGCTGCTCTTGTGTTTTCATATTCATCTCCACCGCCTGATTGTATCGATAACGCACGGTATCAGTCATTTGTCGCAGATATGTTTCATTTTCTGGCGTGCATGCTCGCACGCTGTAGGTGATTGTTCTTGTCTTTGATTCCTCATCACCATTGCTTTTGTGGAGCCCTTTGGGCTGTGTTATTGTCTTTTTCTTTGTTTCCATTTATAACATGTCTGCGGAACATTCCCTTTGTTTTCTTACCCTCCGTTTAAAAAGGTAAAATTAGAAAAATTTGGGTAAAAAAACGCATGGGCAAACGCGCACCTATGTCGCGCAACGGCTGACTGTGCCGCAGATACCTACTTGGTACCTTGGGAGATTTACCTTTCGTCTCCCGGTTATTACCATCACTATATTTGTGGATCGCTATCCTTAATATAGCCAGTCACCACCACTATATTTGTGGGCACACGGCGCACTGGATCCAGTCACCACCACTATATTTGTGGTTGTTCCCTTTTTTACAGCCAGTCACCACCACTATATTTGTGGGGCAACATCGCCGATATGCCAGTCACCACCACTATATTTGTGGAGTCAATGAACTGGTCATCCAGTCACCACCACTATATTTGTGGAAAGCAGTTACTGGAATACCAGTCACCACCACTATATTTGTGGCAAGCAAAGAGCCACAGTCCAGTCACCACCACTATATTTGTGGGCCACAAAAGGCGACTTAGCCAGTCACCACCACTATATTTGTGGGATGGTGATGCCGATTGTCCAGTCACCACCACTATATTTGTGGGTTCAATATGATATTAAGCCAGTCACCACCACTATATTTGTGGCGCGAGTGGCTGATTTGGCCAGTCACCACCACTATATTTGTGGTCTTGTTGTCGTAGGCCACCAGTCACCACCACTATATTTGTGGTGTTTCCTCGTAAAAATACCAGTCACCACCACTATATTTGTGGCAACAACAACGGCAATATCCAGTCACCACCACTATATTTGTGGACGCAATCTGTATCATATCCAGTCACCACCACTATATTTGTGGTGTCTACCACAAACATGCTATAAATAAAAACAAATATTCAAAATGCAAGTTTGATTTTGCATTAAAAAAGACACCGTTAAAGGTGCCTAATCTATTTTCAGCATACTACCGATTTGTAAAAAATACAAGTGCTTTTTTATGCTACAGAATTAATAGAAAGTCAAGAAGATGCACTGTTGCTATGAATAAAAATAACACCGTGCGTTGTGATTTTGTGTAGAACTACAAGGTGCCGAGGAATACCTTTTTCAGTGCCTCACTTCCCTGCAGGTTTTCTGCTGTGTCTTCAACAACAATCTTTCCCTTGTCTAGTACATATGCTCGATGGGCGACTGCGAGTAATGAATTGATGTTATGCTCAACGACCAGTATCGCTGTTTTGTGATTCTCATTGATCTCTCGCATTTTTGCAAAAACTTCCTTTACAATCTTTGGCGCTAGTCCGAGTGATGGCTCGTCCAGTAGCAGCACCTTTGGGCTTGTCATTAGTCCGCGTGCCAATGCGAGCATCTGCTGTTGTCCGCCGGAGAGCGTGCCGGACGGTGCTTTCCGTTTTTGCTGCAGCATTGGGAAAAACCGTATTACCTCTTCAATCTTATTCTTGACTTCTTCCTTGTTGCCGATAATCGCTCCGCCGATTTCTAAATTTTCTTCTACCGACAGTCCAGAGAACACTCGTCTTCCCTGTGGAACAAACGCAATGCCGCGACGCACGACTTGATGTGATATCGGCGTGAAAGGTTGATTTTTCCACAGCATTTGTCCGTCGGCTATTGGCGCTAGTCCGAATATCGCTTTTAGTATTGTTGATTTTCCTGCTCCATTTGGTCCCATGAGTGCGACAATTTCTCCTCTCCTTAGCGCCAAAGACACCCCGTTGAGTACCGCCACCTCGCCGTAGTGAACATTGATATTGCGTATTTGTAACAGTGTTTCTGTATTCATATATTACTTTCCTACATAGATTGCGATGACCTCTGGCTTTGCAAATACGGTTTCGGGTGTACCTTGCGCAAGGAGCTTTCCTTCGTCCATTACTATCACCGTATCGCATAGTTGGCGAATCAGATCCATGCTGTGCTCTATCAGCACCACACTTTTCCCCTCCTGCTTTAAGCCCTGCATAACCTTGACTACGACATCGACCATCGCCGGAAACAGTCCGGCGAATGGCTCATCAAAAAGGTATACTTCTGCCTCTCGCATAGCCAGCACTCGGGCAATTTCTAGCAATTTTCTTTGCCCGTAGGATAGTGCTGCTGCCGGGCTGCTCCGCTTTTCCCATAAACCGACTGTTTCCAATGCCTGCCTTGCCTCACGATCACATCGCTCCTGCCGACGACGGAACAATGACGCGGCTACTGCTCGTTCCGTTACCACCACCAAGATATTGTCCAACACGGTCATCTGCTCAAAGAGTCGTACCTCCTGAAAGGTTCGGGTGATCCCGTGTGCGTTTACCTGTTGTGGCTTTAGTATGCTCACTTCTTTTCCGCCGATGTGCAGCACCCCAGCATCCTGCCGCACTATACCGCTTAAGACATTAACGAGTGTTGTTTTTCCTGATCCGTTTGGGCCGACAATGCCGGTTACCCTTCCTCGTGGTATTTCCAACGACACCCCGTCCAGAGCGTGTACTCCTTCAAACTGTTTGGTGATATTTTCTGTTTTGATAGTACTCATAGCTTATACTTACCCACGAGTCCCTGCGGACGATACAGCATTAGTGCTACCAGTATGACCCCATAGAGTGCTTCTCGCATATGTGCCGCCATGTCGCTGGATAGGCCGATATGCCGCAATCCCTCAAAGAGTACTACCAAGAATACTGCACCGAGTACCGATCCGCGCAAGCTTGCCAACCCGCCTAAAATGATGATGGAGAGGAGGTAGATTGATTCCATGGCTGTGAAGCTTGACGGGTTGATGTAGGTGATGTAGCTGGCGAATAGTGCGCCGGCGATTGCGGCGATACCTGCGCCAATGACGAACACCGTCAATTTAAAATATAGTGTGTTATAGCCGAATACTTGTATTGCGCGTTCATCTTCACGAATAGCCATCAACACTCTACCGAACGAAGATCGGGTGACAAAACGGGAACATAGATACACCCCGGCTGCCAACACTACCACGAGGAGCAGGAACACTGTAATTTGTGAAAATTCAAAACCGAATAACTCTGGCTTTGGTATCTGTGGGATGCCCAGTGCCCCTCGTGTTACCCCCCGCCAACTGAGAAAGACGGAGTATAGGATTACCCCGAACCCGAGTGATCCAAGTGCATAGTAGTCCCCGTCAAATCTGCTCAATACCAACCCAATGGCAAAACTCAGTACGATGGCAATTACTACGCTCAATCCGGTTGCGATGAAAAAATTGAAGCCGAGTTGCGTCATCAGTAGCGCGGTGGCATATGCTCCAACGCCATAAAATGCCGCGTGCATCACAGAGAGTAGCCCTGTGTACCCGACCACCAGATTCAATCCTAATGCCAAGATGGCGTATATTCCTATGATAATCGCGAGGTGGGTGAAGTAGTATATAAGTTCTTGCATGTTACGATTTTTTGTTTAGTATGCCGTGCGGACGAAATAGTAGAAAGGCAATTAACAGTGCGAATGCGATTGCATCTTTCCACTCGCCTGCTATTTTCCAAATACCAAAATTCTCCACAAACCCAAGTAGCAATGCTCCGAGTACTGCTCCATATATATTCCCGATACCACCGACAATTGCGGCGATAACTCCTTTTAGTAGTAGTGCCATTCCCATCGTCGGTTCTATTGCCGTGTCAAATCCAACCAGGATACCTGCCAAGCCCGCTGTTGCCGCTGCAAGAAAAAATACCACACCGATTACTCGAGTGGTGTTAATGCCGACAATCTTTGACACCTCTTCATCATCGCTCACCGCCCGCACTGACTTTCCAAACAGCGTATATCGTAACAACACAACAAAACCGAGCAATGTTGCTATTGCCGTGATGATGGTAATAATCTGTATCTCCGTTATTGTTGCCCCAGCGAATGCAACTACCTGCTGCACCGCACTTCCCTGTGTTAAGGTTTGTACTTGTGATGAAAAGAGGATGGATAGCACTCCTTGCAATGCGGTAAATGCCCCCAATGACGCAACTAATAGCACCATGGTAGATGCTTTTCGTGCCCGCAGTGGCGCATAGATGTATCGTTCCAACAGCCAACCAACTGCCCCGGTAAATATAATTGCGATGAATACTGCCAACCACGCCTCTATCTGCAACCCTTTCGTCAAGTAGAATACTGCGTATGCCCCGATTGCTGTCATTACTCCATGCGCCAGATTAAAAAACTTCCCCACTCCATACGACAGCGTAAATCCAATTGCAATAATCGCATACAAAGCCCCTGCAGTAATACTATTGACCACTAACTGCATAACAACATCGCTCATTACCTGTATGGTACAGCATCTGTATCTGCATAACTGTGTCGCGGGTGGGTGCCTTTATCACTTCAGTGCTTCTTTCAGTAACTCTTGTGCTTTTGTGGGGTTTGCTGATCCGCGGGTTTCTTTCATTACCTGCCCAACGAGAAATTGTAGTGCTTGCTCTTTTCCTGCTTTATACTCGGCTACGGCCGCCTCGTTCCCTGCTACTACCTTTGTGATGACTTCCTGCAAGGCACTTTCGTCTGACTCTTGGAACAGTCCTTGTCGTTCTGCTATTCCTCGCGCTGCACCACCCTCCTTTACTAATACCGCAATAACCTCTTTTGCGCCGCGTGATGACAGCTCGCCATCAATGAGCATTTGTATTACCTCCGCAAGTGCGTCTGCCGTCAATCGTTCAAACAGTGTGTCATTGCCCTCCTCCACATACTGCATCACATCCGATGATAGATAGTTTGCTGTCAGGCGAATGGCGTCAGCGTGTTCTACAGTTTGCAGAACCCCATCAAACAAATCTCCGAGTGGCTTGTTCTTCACCAACACATCTGCTTTCTTCGCATCAAGTTTCAATTCTTCGGTGTATCGCTCCATTCGTCGCTCTGGTAGTTCGGGCAAGGTTGCTCGTAGCGACTCTGCGTCCCACTCCGGCATCCGATCAATGTAATACTTCGGCAAGTCCGGCTCCGGCATATACCTATACTCTGCCGAGGTTTCTTTTGACCGTTGCGAAAAGGTCTTGCCAGTGTTCTCATTCCACCCCCGTGTCTCCTGTGCTATCTGTTCCCCCTGCTCCAACAATGCTGTTTGTCGTTCTATTTCATACTCAATAGCGCCGGACACTGCCTTGAATGAGTTCAAATTCTTCACCTCAACCTTTGTTCCCAAGGTGTCGGTCTTGCTTACTGAAATGTTTGCCTCAACTCGCATTTCCCCCCACTCCATTCGTGCGCGCGCTACTCCGAGGTATCGAAGGGTTTGTTGTAGTATGTCGCCAAATGCCCGTGCCTCCTCAGCGCTGTGTATTACCGGCTCGGTTACTAGCTCCATCAACGGCACGCCTGAACGATTAAAGTCAATCACTGAACCCCGTGAACACACATCGTGTGCACTCTTTGCAGTGTCCTCCTCAAGGTGTATTCGCTCAATACCCACCTTGTTTAATGAGGCATGCTTTACCAGCGGAAACGCATATTGGCTAATCTGGTATCCTTTTGGAATATCGGGATAAAAGTAATGCTTCCGGTCAAATTCCGTGAATGACGCTAATTCCCCACCGAGTGCGACTCCAATCCGTAGCATGTGCTCAACTGCCTGTTTATTCATATATGGTAGCGCTCCCGGATACCCGACGCATATCGGACAAATAAACATATTTGGATCATCGCTGTTTGGATCGTTTCGACATCCGCAAAACAATTTACTCTCTGTTAGTAACTCCGCATGTACCTCAAGCCCAATAGTCGGTGTGTATGTTTTCATACCTATAGTGTAGCAAATATTTGCACACAAAGGTATTGGTTACGATTTTTTTTGTTGCTTGGTGTTTTGTGTGTGGTATACTGGTTTAAGAAAGGAGGTGAGTGCTGTGAAAATGTCCCGTTCTTTTTCCCCTATTTTCTTGTCTGCGCTGTTCGGTATTGCAAGCGTTGTTTTCTTCGGTTGTGCTACATCGCAATCATCGTTATGGGAAGTGGCAGAAGCAACCGGGAAAAATAAGGTTTTTTCCCTCATGGTGGATGGAAAAAGGTGTTCGGCTGTTTGGGTTTCTGCGACCGGACATCCGGAGCAGGTTGCTGTGCAAAATGCACACAGAATGGCAAGGCAAATTCTTGGATCCGATATTCGGGAAATTGATTCCCGAGTTACGCATGACCACCACCGCAATATTTGCTATGCAAATGTCTTGCTGGCAACACGGTAATACTCATATAAATTCGCCGAGGTGTTTTATACACCTCGGTTTTTTCATTGCGTTGTTTGATAATCTGCGCTTTTGTGCTATACTTGTGCCAGTGCTGGAGATATTCTTCGGCAAACTGAACCAAAGTCCTTAAAAATAGTAAAAATAGATTGGAAAATTGGAGGGATTTAAAGATGTTTCAGAAATTTTTGATCATAGCGGTCGCATTGTTGCTCCTTTGGTTGCCAGTACAGGCGCATGCCACCCCAACTATAGAGGGTAGTTTCATGTACAACAGCAAAGATGTGATGGGGCACCTCATTCCGCACCTCTCAGACCATCCCAGTAGCGGGATGACTTTATTACTTGACCACCCTGTTGGCATCCCTGATGGCGGTCTTACCGCCGGTATTAGTGGTGTTTCTGTGCAGCGGTGGCAAGACACCGGCGTCCATGGAGATGCTGTTTCAGGCCATACCTCAGCGTTTGTTGGAGTCCACTGGCACACTGGCATCGTGCACCTTAGTGCACAGGAACGGTACATGCACGCCATGTCGCCGAACAATCGGGATTTTTTTCAAGGAGATGCCTACGAGACGCTGTTGAAGGCAGGGTTGACGGTTTCAGACAATCCGAAACCGTACCTCTTCCTCGGCATGGTACAGTCCGCCTATGTTCCGGTTGATAAAGCGATCGGGATTATCGGAGCGGGTCTTGCGACCCGCACTGCAGTACACCCGCTTATCGCGATCAATACAGAGAGTTCAATCGCAACGACGCTTTTTAATTTCAACTTCGAAAAGGAGACCTTCGCAAAGATGAAAGCCGCGCTTGCATTCAATTTTTCAGATGCGGCAGAGATTGAAGCGGGGCTCAATATCCACCACGACCTGCTTCGGGAAGAATACCACTCGTGGTGGAGCGTGAGGGCTTCTTATGCCTTTTAAACCAGCCCTGTTGCATTTACCAGGACGCCCATGCGTCCTGGTTTATTTTTTATACTATGATTGCTCAATATCTTTTGCACACGCAAATAACGTTTCTTCACTGTTGTAATCTCCTATAACCTGCATGCCGCGTGGCAGCCCCTCCACTGCCATTGGTATTGATATTGCTGGCAATCCGGTTAGGTTTGCTTGCAGGGTCAGTCGATCCTCTGCATACATTGCAATCGGATCTTGAATAGCCCCCTCTTTAAACGCAATGTCTGGAGTTGTTGGCATTACCAATATCGAGACCTCCTGCAGCTCTTTCAAAAACGCTTGGCGCATGGCGTCTCGCGCCGCAACTGCCTTTTTGTAATATGCGTCATAGTACCCGGCTGAAAGCACATACGAGCCGACTACAATTCGTCTCGACACCTCTTCGCCGAAACCACTACTTCGCGTCTGTACATAGTCACCCCACACCTCCTTTCCATCCTTGTGGTAGCCGTATCGCACTCCATCAAACCGTGCGAGATTGGACGATGCCTCTGCCGGCTGGATGATATAGTAAATTGCTCCTGCTTTTTCCATAATTGGCAACGACACCTCGCGTACGGTATACCCCTTCCCTTTCAGCCGCTCAAGCGTTGCATTAAACGCGTCCAGTGTCTCCTGTGAGATGCCGACAGTTGTGACTGCATCTGGCACACCGATAATTTTTTCTGTATTATTCTTCTGCCCTATACCCGCAAATATCTCTACCGTACTGTCATACTGCCCCTCCTCGCCTTGTAGCACCTCAAACAATAGTTTTGCGTCGTCTGCTGTCCGCGCTAATGGCCCGATCACATCTAATGATGATCCCAATGCGATTAACCCGTGTCGTGATAGCGCGCCGTAGGTTGGTTTCAATCCTACAATCCCGCAAAAACTTGCCGGCTGTCGGATAGACCCACCGGTATCTGAGCCAAGCGCAAGTGGCACCGCTCCCATCGCAACTGCTGCTGCCGAGCCGCCGCTTGATCCGCCAGACACCCGTTCCGTATCGTGCGGGTTGTAGGTTGTCCCATATACCGACCGCTCGGTACTTGATCCCATCGCGAACTCATCCAAATTCGTCCGTCCCACCAATACTGCCCCCTGTGCTCGCAGGCGTGCAGTCACTGTCGCGTCATACGGCGACACAAACCCTTCCAGCATCTTTGAAGCGGCGGTAACGGTATTGCCCGCTATACAGATGTTGTCTTTTATTGCGATCGGAATGCCAGTGAGTGGCATTGCTCGCCCCTCCTTGAGCATGGTGTCTGCCCGTTTCGCGTCTTCTTCTGCTGAGTCAAACACTTCCACAAACGCTTTTACTTCACCATCTTTCTCTGCTATCACCCGTTTTGCCTCCTTCAGCAAATCAATAGCGGACGAATCGCCCTTCGCCAATACTTCGCGCATATCCTGTACTGTTGCTTTCTCGTACTGCATTATAAAATCTTCTTAGAGAGAAACCATTGCTTAAACGATCCCGGTGCCTGCGCCAACATCTTCTCGCGATACTCCCCTGCCTCCACGGTTACGACATCATTTCGAAATATATTCACTTTTCCGTTGTCTTGTGTTGCGTCATTCGTTGCGATTGACTGCACCTCACTCACGAACGCCAATATCTTTTCAACCTCGCCCTCCAGCCGTGCTTCCGCTTCCGCATCCTTTTCCAACAACGCTAATCCAATTGCTCGCTTCACTCCGTCAGGGGCGTTGTTCGCGCTATCTTCCGCCTTGCTTTCATTCATATATGTTCATAATACCTTAAAAAACATAAAAACAAAAAAGTGAGAAAAGGGTTTTGTACGCAATCCACACTATCCCTGCTGTACACACCTCGTGTTTTTGACCTTTCTCACACCTATTTCATAGCAGTACAGAAGTTATGCAGACCTGCAATACACATTGCTTCCTATTATCCTCTCCTGACAAAGTAAACTGGTGGTAATGGATGACTATTCGGCCGAGACCTATGCTCTTGCGCCACCAACGGCAAAGGTGGTGCCGCACGACATGATTGTTGAGCAGTCGCTACTCGGTGCACTCCTGTGGAATGCCGACAAGTTTCACGATGTCGCTGAGGTTGTGGAGTCAGATGCGTTCTACGCCCCACGCAATCGCCATATTTTTGAGGCGATGGCCACTATTGCCTCCCGCGGTGATGCTATTGACTCTGTTACCGTTAGCACGCAACTTGCAAACGCTGAAAAATTAGAAATGATTGGTGGGCGAGAGTACCTCGGCGAGCTTGTTGAGCAATCTCCGGCGGCGGCGCACCTTGAGAGCTATGCAAAAATTGTGCAGGACAAGTACACTCGTCGTCGTTTGCAAACCGCCGGCACTGCTATTGCTGAAATCAGTACCGAAGGAGAGAAAGACATTGAACAAGTCATAGATGAATCGGAGCGAGAACTTTTTGAGATTACCCAAACCCACACGCATGCCCGCTATAAGCAGGTGGCGGATGCCATTCCGGATCTCGTGCAGGAGATTATCAAGGTTTCTGACAATACTGATCAGCATCGCGGTATTTCCACCGGATACCCCAAGATAGATGATGCTCTTTCTGGCTTTCATCCTGCCGACCTCATCATCCTCGCCGCTCGCCCCAGTGTCGGGAAAACTTCTCTTGCTCTGGACATCGCCCGCCGATCAGCAAGTAAGCAAAAAACACCGGTCGGCATCTTTTCCCTGGAGATGAGTACCTCACAGCTGATAGAACGCCTTCTCGCGACCGAATCCCGTCTTGATGCGTGGCGCATGCGTACTGGAAAAATAAAGTCGCAACAGGACTTCAGCGCGCTTAACGAGGCGGCGGATCGCCTCCGTACGCTTCCCATCTTTATAGATGATCGCTCTGGTATGTCTACCCTGACTATTCGCTCAACTGCTCGCAGAATGAAGCGAGAACACGATATTAAGATGCTTATTGTTGATTACCTCCAGCTCATTACCCCGCATGATGGTCGTGGCAATGACTCAATGGTGCAGCACATCACCGAAGTGTCTCGCACGCTCAAGCAGGTTGCCCGTGAACTCTCTATTCCGGTTCTCGCACTCTCCCAACTTTCTCGTGATGTAGAAAAGCGCGAAGGTAAACCCCGCCTTTCAGACCTCCGTGACTCCGGCTCCATCGAGCAAGATGCTGATGTGGTAATGTTCCTCCATCGTCGGACCGATCAAATGTACGATGGTGAAGACGACGCCCCAATACCTATTGATCTTATGATTGAGAAGCATCGAAACGGACCAACTGGCAAAGTGGCGTTGCAATTTGACCGAAAACACGCAACATTCATAGAGCCGGCGAACGAAACATACGAATCTCAGGCGCCGGTGCCTGAGGCATTTTAGATCACCATCTATCAATCTATCATTCCATGCAACACGAAGAAACCTTAGAACGCCTCATTACCCTTTTCAAACGATTTCCTGGTATCGGACTCCGACAGGCAGAACGATTTGCTCGATTTATTGCCCAGCAGGATGCCTCCTACATACAACACCTTACTGCATCTATCACTGCCCTCCACCGTGCTAGCAAGCAGTGTCCGCAATGCTTTATTCGCCACCAGCAACAAACTGTTGCTTGTCCGATATGTGATCGTGGTAATACTGATACGCTCATTGTTGTTGAGAAAGATGCGGACGCCTATATGCTCGCTGCGTCAACTGATGCCGTTGTTCAGGGATACTATTTTATTCTCGGCGGCCTCGTCCCTATCGCAAACAGCAATCAGACCTCCGCCCGTATCCCGCAACTCATTACCTCTGTCAAAACGCATAGCCCGAAAGAAATCATCATCGCTCTTGCGGTCCACCCTGATGCTGACCACACCGGGCGGCATCTTAGCAATCTCCTCAAGCAACAATTTCCTGCTATTGCTGTCAGCACCCTTGGTCGCGGTCTCTCTTCCGGCTCTGAGCTTGAGTACTCAGACCCTGAAACCCTCATTAACGCTGTTACCCACCGCAACCCATTTCCTTAGTGAGTACTCTTGTTTTCTGAAACTTGACAAACTTGTTGATTTCTTGTATTTTTACTTACACTGTTTTTTGTTAAAAAAAGTATGGTAGTATATATGTAGGTGATTATTATTCTACAACACCACATCCTTTCATTGGGGTACGCCTCCTTCTAATTCTAAAAGTTACCCCACCTACCCCCTGTGTACTTGGGAAGTTTTTTGGCACCATATATTCTATGATATTTTTATTGCGCCAAAAACTCTCAATCGCACAGGGGCTTTTTTTGTAAGAAAAAGCACTCTTGTTTCTGTGTTCCCTCTTTTGCCGTACACTATAGCTATGCGCATACTCGCTATTGAGACAAGCTGTGATGAGACCGCTGTTGCACTCCTTGCGTTTACCGAAAAGAGCGACGCCACGCACTATCGCATCCTTGCTGAAAAACTATACTCACAATCTGACCTGCACAGCGCCTATGGCGGTGTGTACCCCTCTTTAGCAAAACGGGAACACCAGAAGATACTTCCAATTCTCACCAAAGAACTTTTAGCCGAGCAGTCACTCTTGCAGAAAGATCCGTCTGTGCAGATAACCAATACCATCGAACATGTATGTGTCCGAGGGCCAGCGATGCTTGCTGCTATCAAACATCATTTCAGCGAAACTCGTCCCACCACTATTGACGCTTTGGCGGTTACTCATGGGCCAGGGCTTGCTCCGGCACTCTGGGTCGGGGTAAATTTTGTTCGCGTGCTGTCACTGCTGTGGGATATACCGATTATTGCCGTCAATCATATGGAAGGGCATATTGTTTCTGCCCTTATCACGGATACCGCACTTATCACGCCACGGTATCCAATCCTTGCCCTCCTTGTTTCCGGAGGACATACCGAACTGGTACTAGCGCAACAACCCGGCAGTTATCAAAAAATAGGACAAACCCTTGATGACGCTGCTGGGGAAGCGTTTGACAAAATAGCGCGACTTCTCGGGCTCCCGTATCCTGGCGGTCCTGCGGTGGCACGCCTTGCGAAGTGGGCGCGGGAGCAGCACCTCACGGCACCGGTAACGCTTCCCCGCCCGATGTTGCGAGATAATACTCTTGACTTTTCATACGCCGGATTAAAGACAGCGGTGCGGGTTTTTTGTGAGAAACATCCTAACCTCACAGATTCTGAAAAGGCGGCACTCGCGATGGAGTGTGAGGATGCTATTGTTGAAACGCTGCTCAAGAAAACCCAGCGTGCTTTGGAACAGCACCATCCGCACAGTATTATTGTCGGCGGTGGCGTTTCAGCGAATAATCATTTGCGTGAGGCGTTTCGCGCCCTTGTTGCCCAGTATCCAAATACCACCCTCCACCTTGCCCACCGTGCCCACGCGACTGATAACGCGGTTATGATCGCCCTTACCGCCTATAGCAATCGCACCACCGTTGACTCTGAAACCCTTGCTGCTGATGCAAACCTCTCGTTTCCATGTGGTGCCCATGAGTAGGTGTTTTCCACCAGTATCGTTATGCTTTTTGGCACAGTGGTATACTGCTTGTAATGGTGTTGTGGTGCCGTATCACACACATAGAGTATTGTATGCTTTCTGAAGATAGAAGAAAATTATCATGGATTGAGCGCATCTTTGGGCGTGATGACGCTGACGAGTATGATGATTTTTCCGAGGTTGCTCTTGAGGATACTTTTGACGATTTGGCTGAAGATGGTGACTCTTTTGAAGATGACGGCGTGTTTGATGTTACAGATGAAACCGTGTCCATGCCCGCCTCTACCTCTGGCGATGATGACCTGCAGATTAACCTGATAGATATCGGGGAGGCACTTGTCGCACAGGCACTGGTACCTGGTGTTGATGAAAGCAAGATTGAAATTGACCTGAATCGGGAAATGCTCACTATTACCGCTGGCTCAAACGAGCATTGTATTCAAAAAGATGGTGATTACCTCTATGAAGAGCTTTCATTCGGCTCTTTTTCTCGTTCCATCCTCCTGCCGGCAGAGGTAGAAGTTGAGGATGCAAAAGCAGAGGTGAAAGATGGTGTTCTCACCATAGATATGCCGAAAATCGATAAGGCGGCTCACAAGAAGTTGTCCGTGAAGAAAAAATAGGGGTAAAAAAATACAGCAGATTGGCATTGTGTGTCCAATCTACTGTATCGGTCCTACAAACAATAACCCTAGGGTTGCTGCCGTAAGACCCGTTGCTTTTCGCACCCACTCGGGTAATCCGAGTAGGAAGCAAAGCAAAAACACCATCTCTATCACCTCCTTTTTCGTTAATTTCATTAAACTTTTACTACTATACCATATTTCCATAGGAAAGTAAAATGCGCCTATTTTCCTTTGAAAATAGGCATTTTCAGTACTACTTTACGCACTGTTACTTACCACCTTCTTCAGGAGTTGGCTTACATGCAAGCTCTCGCACATACCCCCAGAATCCACTGAAGAGCTGATTTCCTTCCTTCCGGTACTCCATTAACGGCTCTCGTTGTCCATACGAGCGTAGTCCTGCGCTGCTGCGCGCATAATCCATCAACTCTAAGTGTTCCATCCACGCAAGGTCAATACTCCGTAACACTTTTGCCCGTAGTTCTGTCATATACTCGTCCGCACTCTTTTTCTTTGCCGCCTCAATCGTTTGCTCATCTAATACCTCTTGTAGTGATTCAATGTTGTTTGCATACAGCATTTTTTTCCGCCTCGTATACACCTCTGCGCGATGGGTGTCTAAAATAGTATCATACTCTAAACTGAAACGGCGCGCATCAAAATGATGCCCTTCTACCCGTTTTTGGGCACTTTCTATTGACTTCGATATCATCTTGTTTTGTATTCCTTGATCTTCCGGCAACCCGAGACGCTGGGCAATTTGCTTCACTTGATCTGATCCGAACACCCGTGTCAAATCATCTTCCAGTGACAGATAAAACTGTGTTTCCCCTTTATCACCCTGCCGTCCGCAGCGTCCTCGCAACTGGTCATCAATTCGCCGTGATTCGTGTCGCTCCGTCCCCAGCACAAACAATCCGCCGAGTTCCTTGATGGTGTCTGCGTACTTTTTGGATTCTTCCTCTGTTGCCCCGCCGAGCTTGATGTCAACTCCACGCCCCGCAAGGTTGGTTGCAATGGTGACTGCCCCGCGTTTCCCGGCCTGTGCGATAATCTCTCCCTCTCGTTCATGTTTTTTTGCATTCAACACCTCATGCGGTATTTTTGCCCGCTTCAGTCGCTTAGAGAGTGCCTCGTTATGCTCTATAGAAGCGGTACCGACTAAGACCGGCTGCCCTTTTTCATGTAATTCCTTTATTTTTTCGATCACTGCGCGGATTTTTGCATTATGGGTTTGGTAAATAGCATCAGGGTGGTCGACTCGCTGTATTGGCTTGTTCGTCGGCACACTTATTACCGGCATTTTGTATACTTTGTAAAACTCTTCTTCAGACGACTTTGCCGTCCCGGTCATTCCTGCTAACTTTTCATACATTCGGAAATAGTTTTGAAAGGTGATAGACGCATAGGTGCGTGTCTCCTGCTTGATTGTTACCCCCTCCTTTGCTTCAACGGCTTGATGTATGCCATCACTCCATTGTCGCCCGGGCTGTAGTCGTCCGGTAAACTCGTCAACGATGATGACCTGATCACTCCGTACCACATACTGCTTGTCCCGCTTAAATAGTGATTTTGCTTTCAGTGCGTTGTGTAGGTAGTGCAGTGTTCGCTGCGCTCCTTCAACATACACATTTTCTACTTTCAGTGACCGCTCGAACTTCTCTATTCCACTCGCCGTCAATGCGACCGCCCGCTTCTTCTCATCGATCGTATAATCTTCCTCTTCCTTGAGCGTGTCGGCAAATTTTGTAAACTGCGCATAGTGCGATGCTGGGATGTTTGACGGCGCAGAAATAATGAGAGGGCTTCTCGCCTCATCAACAAGGATAGAATCCACTTCGTCTATAATTGCGAAGTGAAAGCCACGGTGCCGAATCTCTTCAGGATTATAGGCGATATTATCCCGCAAGTAATCAAATACGAATTCATTATTTGTCCCGTACACAATATCGCACTGATATACCTCCTGCCGTTTTGCCTCCCGTAAAAACTCGTACACCACCTTGTATGCCCCCGCATCGTCTCGTTGCTGATCTTGCTCTCGGTGTCCGGCATCATAGATGTATGAGTCATCCTGCCCATTAATCACTCCGACTGTTAAGCCCAAAAAGGCAAATGCTTGCCCCATCCACACTGCGTCTCGCCGAGCAAGGTAATCATTCACCGTCACGATATGCACCGATTTGCCACTTAATGCGTTCAAATACGCCGGCAACACCGCAACAAGCGTCTTTCCCTCACCAGTACGCATCTCGGCGATAGACCCTTCGTGAATCACCTTTCCACCAACAATCTGCACGGCAAACGGATCCATCCCTGTCGTCCGCTTTGCTGCCTCACATGCTACCGCAAATGCCTCTGGCAGAATATCCTCCAGTCCTGCTCCATCTTGCAGTTGTTTCTTGAAAGTGGCTGTTTTTTCTCGCATGTCAGCGTCAGACAGTGTTGCGAGTGTTTTTTTATGCTCCTGCACTTTTTGTAGAATCCCTTTCGCCCCTTTCACATACCGCCCCGATTCAGAGCCGAATAGTTTATCCAGTATTGCCATACTGTACCAGTATGCCACACCCCTGTCTGTTGTTGCTCTTTTTTATATAATCCACACCCTGTATATTGACACCCTCTCCTGCACAAAGTATGCTGGCGGTAGCAAGTAAGACCTCAGTGCCGGGGCTGCCGTATGTACAGTCCGTAAATGGCCTGGGGCTTTGTGTTTGTGTATACTGGATTTCAATGGTTTTTTTGCCTATCAGATTGCAATACTGCTGTTATTGATTTTATCCTACTGGTATTTTCCTACCCATTGCTGTGCGTAGGTCGCCGGGTCAATGCCACTGGTTTCCAGATCATAGGTGATTTGTAGGAGTTCGTCCATGGTGAACTTTACCTTTTTCAAAAACTGCGCGATGTTAGGGTGTTGTTTTTCTAGTGATTTTGCGTAGTAGATGTGTAATTTTGCGGGCTTCCACGCTACTGCTGCGCTTGATTTCTCCAGCCAATCCGGATCCTCTGATGGGAATACCATTTTCCACTTTGCCGCACTGTGGGCTGGCTCTTTTAGTCGGTATATGTCGTGTATGCGCCATATAGCATGTGGTGTGTAGCAGTGCATTGCAAACAGTTTCCCCATTGCGGTTGCCTCTCCCAGCCGCTCTAGTGCTGCTGACTCGTCCATTTCCAGTAATTCAAACACCGTGTCATACCCATATGATTTTGCGCGCACTCGCTCTACAGGTGTTGCACCCCATCCTTCAGCGCCGATCCACATCTCACCTCGCCCGTCGCCGTTTGTGTCAAAATACTGTGTGATTCCCGGGTTGAGGAGGTCTTTAATGTGCGTAATGTTGTACTGCTTTGCCAACGCCTTGTCCACACAGAGCCCCTGGATGGCATTCACGCCACTTCTGTTGCGCTCTAACATCTTTGCAAACTGCGTGTGCCAGTTGTCATGATTTGGTATCCAGCCCTCGGGGTGCACATGTATCGTACCTTCGGCAATGCCGGTGTAGATTTCTTCGTTTGTGCCGGACTGCAATCGCACTTCCGTGTCAAAATTTTGCTGAATCATTTCTCGCAAAATGTATGCCGTTCCCATCCCTGATCTCCAATTTGGCACGCCGATCACAAGGGGTCCTTCACCACCGCTGCTGGCGACCTGCTTGGTGTCGTCGCTTTGCTGTATCAGGATACCTACCATCCCCGCAACGATAAGTAGTGCTATAAGTAGTATCCATGTCTTTTTCCCTCCTGATTTTTCCATACTTATTAATATTGTACCTCTCTCCTGTTCACCTTAAGGGTGGGTGGTGGAATACTTTAGCTTTACGCAAATCCTTCGTCCCGCATAAACGGTCCGCGCGCTGATGCTCGTGTCGCCAAGGCGTCTGCTGTTTCATTTCCCTCTTCGTTAGAATGCCCCTTAATCCATTTAAATACCACATGGTCATCTACCAAGGCGTCCAACTCTTGCCACAGGTCAGCGTTCTTTAGTGGTTGCAGTCGCCCTCTCTCTCGTCGTTTCCATCCATTTTGTTTCCACCCTTCCATCCATTGGGTAATCCCTTTTCGGGCGTATTCGCTGTCAGTCCACACCGTGATCACCTCAACTGCACCGAACTTTTTCAGCACTTCAATGATTGCCCGTAACTCCATCCTGTTGTTTGTTGTTTTGTAGTACCCTTGCGAAAAGGTGTGCTCAACCGCGCCGTCCTTATACACCACTGCGCCGATACCTCCCGGTCCCGGGTTCCCCTTGCACGATCCGTCAGTGTACACTTCGTATCTCATACATATCTACTATACCCTATAACGATGCTGCTGTCGCCAGGGTTGCGCACCCATACTGTTCTGGTTTTTTATACAAAACTTACAATTTTATCCTTGACAAACACCTTTACGGTCAATCCGTTGGTGTAGTCGCGCAGTCGTTCATCCTCCTGCACTGTTGAGAGTACCGCTTCCTGCTCGCTTCCGCGTGGCACGGTTACTGTTCCGCGGGTTTTGCCCTGCACCTGCACGGCAATCGTAACCGTTTCTTCCTGCGCTGCGGCCGCATCCGCTTCCGGAAATGGCGCAGTATGCACGGAAGTTTCATTCCCCAAAGCGTGCCATAACTCATCGGCAAGATACGGCGCGAATGGTGCAAGTAGGCGTACCAGCACACGGTACTCTTCTTGTGGTACGGTCTCAATATCTCCCAACGCGTTTGCAAAAATCATCAATGTTGCTACCGCCGTGTTAAATCGATATGCCGTTATATCTGCGGTAACGGACAGTATGGTTTTGTGGCGCAGGCGTGTTACTGCCTTGTCGGCGTTTCCGGCTCCGACTTTTTCTCGCAACGCATACACTCGCTCAAGAAATCTTCGGGGTCCGGCAACTCCCTTGCTGTCCCATGCGACCGTCTGCGCGAATGGTGCAATGTGTGCGAGGTACACGCGCACTGCATCAACCCCGATATACTCTGCAATCGCCAGCGGGTCAACCACGTTCCCTGATCGCTTGCTCATTTTGCCTCCGCCTTCCGCTTGTACAATCCCCACTGTTCGTAGTGTGGCGTATGGCTCTGAAGTACTCACGGCGCCACTATCTCGTAGTACCTTATGCCAAAACCGCGCGTAAATGAGGTGTCGCGCCGCATGCTCCATTCCTCCGGTGTACATGTCAACCGGCATCCACTGTCGCTCCTTCTCTTTGTCCACAAGTGCTGTCGTATTGCCTGGGTCAATATACCGCAGGTGGTACCACGACGACCCCGCCCACTGTGGCATAGTGTTCGTTTCCCGCTTCCCTGCACCCTTGCATTGCGGGCATGTGACAGACACCCACTCCGTAATCGCCGCCAGTGGCGACTCTCCCGTCCCTGTCGGCTCATATGAGTCCACTTCCGGCAGTTCCACCGGCAGGTCTTCTTCCGGTACTGGCACTACTCCGCATTGTTCACAGTGGATCAATGGTATCGGCTCGCCCCAGTATCGCTGCCGAGAAAATACCCAATCTTGTAGACGATACACCACCTCCGGCTTTCCTCCGGCCGCCTCAGTGAGTATCTTTTTTGCCTCCTCACACGGTGTGCCGTCATACTTGCCGGAATTAATCAGCACCGAGCTTGCCGCTATCTCTACTGCTGGCAGGTGGTCATCCCCGGAAACAACCTGTGTAATCGGCAGTCCGTGTATTTGTGCAAAGGCATGGTCCCGCTCATCGTGTGCTGGCACGGCAAACACTGCGCCGGTTCCGTACCCGCCCAGCACATACCCCGCGACATACACCGGTACCGAGTCGCCGGTAATCGGGTGTTTTGCGAATATCCCTTCCAGCACCATGCCACTACTGACTGTTTCATCTGCTTTTGCAATATACTGTTCCCGTCGATACTCTTCTACTGCCTCACGATTTGTGCAGTGTGGTAGTAGTGTTTCAACATACCCGCTTTCCGGTGAAAGCGCGATGTATGAGCACCCGAACAGTGTGTCAGGACGAGTGGTGAACACTTCAATGGTAGCACCGGCAGATGGCACCACGAATGGTATGACAAAGCCCTCCTGTCGACCAATCCAATGTCGCTGCACCTCTTTCACTGACTCAGACCACCCTTCCAGCGTTTCCAAGTCGTCCAAGAGCTGATCCGCATAATCGGTAATTCGTAGCACCCATTGTCGCAACGGCTTCCGTTCCACGGCAGAATCGCACCGCTCACACTTCCCGCCGCTTAAGTCCTCGTTTGCTAACCCTGTTTTGCAGGATGGACACCAGTTTACCGGCGCGTGAGATTCATACGCCAACCCCTTTTTATACAACTGTAAAAAAATCCACTGTGTCCATTTGTAGTACGCCGGGTCAGTCGTATTGATTTCCCGCTCCCAATCGTATGCTAGTCCTAATTGCTGACATTGCTGCTTGAAGTTCGCTACATTTTGCTCTGTCGTCTCTTGCGGATGTTTCCCCTGTTTGAGCGCATATCCTTCCGCCGGTAGCCCGAACGCATCCCACCCCATCGGGTGTAGTACCCGATACCCCTGCATTCGCCTCATTCTCGCGTAGATGTCCGCGCCAATATATATTCGCGCATGCCCGATGTGTAGCCCATCCCCTGACGGATAGGGGAACATTACCAACGAATAGCATTTTTCCTTTGTCGTATCTTCGCTCGTCTGATACACCTTGTCGGCACGCCACCGCTTCTGCCATCGCCCTTCTATCTCCTTATGATCATACATAACATCTGTAGTGTACCATCTGCAAGTTCCTGCTACGCGCTGTCGTCTTTATACCTCTTTACTCTGGCTGATTGTGTATTTTTGCGGTATTTTCTTGATTTTATACGATTTCAGGAGTGATGGGGATTCGTTTGATACATCTATCTTCATGCATATTTATGGCTATAGGTAGGTATATCCAATTATGTCCAATTATATCCATAAACGCAGATCTCCTTGTGACTACTGGTCTAAACAGGTGGCGTGTTTTGCTTTCAGGTTATAGTAGGAGAAAGTATTCAAGTGGCATTCGTATTGTGTTATTTTCAGTATCAAGCGATACGGTTGTGGTATCGTCTATGAGGATACTGTATGCTGGGTCTACCCGCTTTGCCGTTTTTTTAATTTGCCGTATGTCTTTACTGCCGGCACCGACCTCAATAACAATTTTTTTCCCTGAAAAATCAACCACAAAATCAGCGCCTCCATCCTTGGCGTCATAGGTGAGGGCGTTCCTGCTGTTATCATTGCGTCGTACTATGCGGTACAGCGTTGTTCCGACAACATCTTCCAGCAATTTTCCGTACATCATGTTTGGGGATAGTACACTCCCCCCTCTATTAAACATTGTCGACCGAAAAACAGGTGCAGCAAAAAGAAATTTTGATTTCTGGCGAACCTGTGCGTTATGCGAAGCGGTATATGCCGGTACCTGTATCAACACCCCCGCAGTCACAAATGCATCAAGCAACCCTTTCACGGTATGTCGACTGAGGTTTAGCATGCTCTTACCGAGTGACTCGTAACTCACCTGATCCGTAGATGCCAGCATGTATAGCATTGTTGATCCTTTTTGTACGGTGCTTGCTTTGAAATTGTGCATTTCTGCGATGTCTTCCTTGATTGTCCTTGCCAGCGTCCTGTCGCATGCGTCAAACACCTCCTTTGCTTGACTGAACAGCGTGGATGGCAACGACCCTTCTTTGATAAAGTTTTGTACTTCGAGCGGGGTACTGCCTGCCTGATACTTTTTTATTTTATTTTCTACTGTCAGTATTTTTTGGTATGCCTCATCAGCATGTGTACTCTCAAACAATGCGCTGTGCATTTGTTTTTGCACCTCACTATCTATTGGCTTTTGGTTTTTTACCTTCATATACTCAGTGAAGGTGAGTGGTAGCATTTCTATGAATACTGGTCTTCGTGTCGGATCTTTGTCTGTCTTCAGTTGGAGTGCGGCAGAGCCGGTTGTGTATATAAAAACCTTATGTTTTGCACGATCGTACACATCTTTGAGTGTTATGCCCCATTTTTTATCGTACTGCGCCTCATCAATAAAAAGTACTAGTTGCTTTTCTCGCTTTTCAAAAACACTGCCGGTCATCTCTTCATATACCCGTAGCACATCCGCAAGTGATACACCAAACAATTCTGTAATCCTGTCTACCGATATAAACAATGTGTCAACCTTTTTTGCCGTTATTTCAGAAAAAATCTGCATCAGTACTGTTGTCTTGCCAACGCCACGCAATCCAGTTATGACGCACCAAGGATGCGCGGTGTTTCCCTGCAAAAAATCATATACATACTTACTTATATCTTTGTATATATCTCGTTTTGGGTAGTAGTTCCCTGCTGTGTCAGCTATGTACTGCCTTGCCACAGCACCGGTGTTCGCTACCTGCTCTCGCAGAAAAACCTCTATTTTTTCTCTTGTTTTTGTATCCATGTCTGTAGCAGTATACAAGGAATGCGTATTCCTTGTCAATTGCAGTATACAAGGAATGCGTATTCCTTGTATATTCCACTATACAAGGAATGAATTTTGGTATATGACCTTATAAAATAAAGGTATTTTTTTGTATTCCTTGTATGGCGTTGGTGGGGGTTGACAAAAGGATGTATATATGGTATATTACAACCAGCAATCTTTTTTTTATAACAAAACACAACCTCCCGCCGGAAGGGCGGGAAAGGAGTTGGCCATGCAAAAACTAGGGAAGATCGCAATCGCGGAGCTGCTCGGTACCGCGCCGAGCGAACCAGGTGCCCACAAGGAGTGGAGCTTCGAAGCCGGGGTAAAAGTTGCCCGTATCATGATGATGCGGGCCGGAGAATCAAGAATTCAAGCAGTGAGTACCGCTTGTCGGTACTTACTGCCTGGGGAGCATGACGGCTCCCTCTTTAGATATTTAGGTGACGAAATTGATCGTCGCCTAGATAAGGCCGGGGCGCCGGAGTATTCGGAGCAGACGCTCCAGATGCTCCAGCAGCAATAAAACAAGCCCAATAGCACGAAATATCACTGATCTTTCGCCGTGCTATTGGGCTTCTCTGTTTATATAGTAGTCACCCTGTCTGCCCTGTCGTCCGTTATGTGTGTAGAGCGCAAGGAAACTACCTTGCACTTACTCCTTATTATATTACCTACATAATTAACTAAAATACTATGAATTACACCATAAAACAAACGCTTATCGGCGTATTACTCATCGCTATTGCTGGATTACTGGTAGTAGCAACCGCTTACCCATCAAGTGCTTATGCACAAGGCAGAGATTGTGGGGAATTCCTTGCCAACAATATTCCCAGTTATAAGAATTTGAATGAAGACACTGCATCCGCCAGATTTGAATTTATTAGAGGTGTTGATAATTGCTATTCTGCAAATACAGTATCTTACCAACTCTTCTACGAAGAGGCGGATCAGGTGCAGAAGCGTCTTGGTGGAAACAAAAAGGCACGAATAACCAATGATGATTTCGTTACCATTTCTTTGCCCAACGATGACTGGGGAGTGAGTTTCACTGATGCTTATATAATCGTGCGTTTCTATTCTGATAATGCTAGCGATTCTGTTGCTGATGCAGGATATGAGATGACCTACACTGCTTCTAAGAATGCGCAGAATAGTGCTGGCAAGAGTGACCAAGGAACTGGCGCAATGCGCCCTGGCTACATCACCTGTGTTGTTGCAGGACGAGACAACTGTGGATCAACGAACACTGAGGTGCGACGCGAACTTGGTATGGGCGACAACGACACTCCGGAGCCAATGCAGGAAAGGCAGACCACTCAAGAGACAGAGCGACCTGTTGACACTGCCGATGACACCGCTGACACTGAAGAGGAGCATGCTCGCTCTGACAAGGAATCTCAAGATTCTGATGTAGAGATTGCATGGAGTATCTACGACATGAAGCACAAGGTATCTCCTGCTCTTCCGAGTCGTTCATAATTGAGGTACGCCAAGTGGCATACCACCAAGGAACACTCAAAAACAAACACACCCCGCTACCTATAGGCAGCGGGGTGTGTTTGTTTGGAGTGACAATCATTGTATGCAAACATCGTGTCGTATACCGGGGTTGGGCTACATGCGTGGTCGTTACACGCTTCCTAACTTCTTAGGATTTTTAGTTGATCTTCGGATGCTCTTCTGATAACCCGCTTCATCATCTTTTTATGCTCCCGTGCACTCATGTTGATGAAATCTCGTGATGCCTGCTCTGCAGCTGAAATTGGCTCATCAAAAATACTCTTATTTTTGCTGAATATTTTTTTCAAAAATGAAGTCATATGTCTTGTAGTACTTCTTGTTCATTAGTATACACCTTTCCAATACACCTATCAACATTCTCCACATTAAACCAAAACTCTTCGCCTAATATCCCTGCTTCATCTACTGTTTTCAAGACCATATTGAGGTTGACTTTTTTACCAAAATGTTTTTTAATTTCATTCACCGTGACCCGAGCGTTAACAAATTGCCGTATGAATGACTCCTGCGGAACTACTCGCCCCTCTATGCTCTCACGCTTTTTTACAAAGCTCCATGCGCTTTTTGGTTCTTGATACACAAAGTATAGACGGACTGCATATCCTTTGCCTAGTGACCGCTCTATGTTGCTCTTCGCTTTATCAAAATTTGAAAAAGTTGAGTCAAGCACAAAGTTATACTTGTTTTTCAATATGTGACTAAACACCACATCAACACCGATAGATGCTGCACCGTGGTATACTTCTGCATTTTTTCCTGTGTACCCAGGGATCATTGCCTTAATCTTGTCTTGATCAATGTGAATAAAAGGAGCGACCATGCTTTCATCCCTTATCAATCTGTTTGCTGTCTCTGTTTTTCCTGCGCCGGGCGACCCTGCCATATATATCGCGATGCTGGTTGTGACCGACTCTCCCTCGGCACACACCTGCTCTATCACCTTCTTTTTGTTATCTTTTATCCATTGTTTTGCGCTTTCTTTGTCCATTACCTCAATACTACCACACTATGGAATAGCATACCGACATCTATGATTCTTGCGTGGGCAATAGTAAGTAGGGTAGCTGCTATCTACACCGAAGGCGGTGTGTAACTTCTCTTTGGACGGGTGTAGGTGTAGGGGTTGTTGATCGGTCGGTAGCTCTCGTCTTCTGTGCTGTCGTCACGGTCTGTGTTGCTGGTGGTATCTGTGGTGTCTTCTTCCCTTTCGGTTGACTGTTGTGTCTGTGTTTCTGTGGTTTGCTGTTGTTGTGGTCGGCTCTCTTGGCGGAGGCGGGTGAGGAGGTCTTGGGTGAGGGTGCCGGTTTGTGGGAGGTTCTGTGTTCTTTGGTAGCAGAGGATTGCTT
>MKWU01000284.1_pt1 | contig 95936 bp, 81 predicted proteins | sample 809101 | NCBI WGS metagenome assembly MKWU01 (sample SAMN05860141, study PRJNA318959) | sponge metagenome | host: Aplysina aerophoba | place: Slovenia: Piran, Adriatic Sea, Gulf of Piran | collected 2013-05-07
GCTTGCGGATCGCGTCGTGGCACAGGGCGGAGATCCAGCCCAGGCCGGGGTATTGCCGCAGGTGCTCGATCTGGGTGTCGGTCAGCATGCCGCGGTCGCCGACCAGCACGAGCCGCTGCAGTCCGAAGCGGCTGCGCAGGGTTTCAACGCGGTCGGGCACGGTGGTGGGATCGGCGGTGTTGCCGGGGTAGGCCTGCACGGCCACCGGGCGGCCGCGACGGTCGGCCAGCACGCCGTAGACGACGATCGGGCGGCCGCGCTTGCCGTCGCGGCTGTAGCCGAACTGCATGAGCGGGCAGGTGCGGCCCTCGTAGTAGCTGGAGGAGACGTCGTAGAGCACCTGGGCGTCCTCGTCGAGGTGGCGTTGGGCGAGGCGTTTCTCGATGCGCTGCTGGCGCTGGAGCAGCCAGTCCATGGCGTCGTAGAGGTCGTCCTCGTCGGCCTCGAGCAGGGCGAGTTCCTGGGCCAGGGTGGAGCAGTGCCAGAGGCGGGTGGTGGCAAGTTTGGAGGCGGGGTGGAGCAGGCGCTGGGCCACCATGGCGAGGACGCAGTCGCGCTGGCGGGAAGGGCGGCGGTCGAGCAAGGCGGGCAGGCGCAGCCGGCGGCAGGCCTCGAGGACGAGTTCGACGTGGCCGTGGGGGCGGGAGCTGGCAATGGTGAAGACCTGGTCGGGGCTGACGAGGGGTTGGTTGCGCAGGAGCATGCGGAGGGCGGCGATCTTAGCGGGGGGCCAGGAGGAGAGGTTGGCGAGGGTCCGCTTGCGGACCTTGGAGCCCTCGCGCCAGCCTTCGCGGAGGAGGATGGCGGGCGGGGAGTTGCGGTTGGGGACGGTCTCCACGTACATGGGAACGTCATAGCACGTGATATTCTACTAAGTCAACTAAAACAATACATAAAATCCAGCCAAAATTCCCATTACATGGGAACACAGGAACAGCCGCAAGACCGCTTGTAGGGACAGGAAGCTAAGTGGGATCAATGTGTTAGCGACAAGTTCAAGAGGTAGAACCTAAAAAGAACTTCAGCCTAGGGCCCTAGCTTGACTGCCTTGGTTTTCGGAACCAATCCTCGTCCTGGCTTTGTGCCGTCTGATTCGTTCGACGAGGCCTGCAGGGTCGAGACAATCAGGGATTCGACCGCATGGCAGTTGGCCTTCAATTCTTATCCCCCGGCACCGCGGCCTGCCAGCCAGATTCGAGCGTTTCCGCCAAGTGGTGAATGATCTCTATGCCTGCTGGTGTCGATGCCAGGTTGTCATACTCCTTCGGGTCCTTCTCGACGTCGTACAGCTCGAACTCCGGCGGACCATTTCCATCGAGTGGCGTCCACTCCGTAAACCGGTACCGCGCGGTACGCACCGACCGACCATGGGCCCCGTTTCTCTTCGCTTCCGAAAAAACCGCCTCCTTCCACGGTCTTCCAAGATCCTCAAGCACCGGCCGGAAACTCGTCCCTTCGAGCCCTTCAGGCGCGGGCAATCCACACAAATCAGTCAAGGTTGGATAGAGGTCCACGAGTTCGACCAGCGCACTCGTTGGAGTGCCCGCTGTGCCTCCGGGCACTCTCAGAATCAGCGGCACTCGGGTTGATTCTTCGAATTGGGTGTGCTTACGCCACAATCCGCCGTGCTCGCCGAGGTGGAAGCCGTGGTCGCTGACGAAGACGACGATGGTCGACCTCTCCAGCTCGAGTTCCACCAAGGCATCCAGGAGCAACCCAACCTGGACGTCGATCAAGGTCACAGTTGCGTGGTATGCGGCAATCGCCTGCCGCTGTTGATCCTGGCTGTGATCCGGATCCTCCGGGTAGCCACCGAGCGCGGGCGCCGGGATGTCCTCGGTGTCGTCCGGCGGCCCGCCGGGAAGCTCCACTTCACTAACAGGATGCTGTTCGAAGAAAGTTGCCGGTGCGACCCAAGGCTGGTGCGGCTTGTGAAAACCGGCGCCAATGAAGAAGGGCTTGTCGCGGTTCGCTCGCATGATTTCAATCACCCTGCGAGTCGTTTGACCGTCCGGTGTTTCGTCTTCGGTCTCATCCGTGGCGCGCCACGTGAGCGGCATCCCCGTCGGGCGCCCCAAATGACCGAGTATCTCGGCTCTCGACAGTCCGTCTTCAGCCCCTTCGATCCACGAGTTGTCACGAACCTCCGATCGATCCACCCCGGGAAGGTAGTGCTCCCTGCGAGCCGCGTTCTCGGAAATGTCCCACTCCACGGAGCCCTCGTAGCGGCCATGGGCGATCTTGCCCACCCGTGCTGTGAAATAGCCATGCGCACGAAAATACTCGGGAAGCATCACAACATCGCCCATGTGGTCCCGGGGTGCCTTGAAATTTCCATAGACGTTCGTTGACGCGGGCCTTCTACCGCTCAGGAATGAGGTGCGCGAAGGGTTGCAGAGTGGATCCTGCGCGTATGCTCGGTCAAACCGAACTCCTTCGGCCGCCAAGCGGTCGATATTGGGGGTCTTGGCGGTCGGATACTCACCGTATGTCCCGAGCGCAACATTGAGATCGTCTACCGCAATGAAGAGCACATTGGGGCGCTCCAGCGGGCTGTTCGCCGATTCAACTGAGCAGGACGCGGCCAACAGGAACACCCCGCACACCCAGGTACTCCCTCCGGAGAAAGCCTGGAGCGGTCTCGGCAGCCCGTCCATGATTGCCATGCTCACAAATCTCGCGGACAGTCCCGCCGGGTATGGAATGGGCCGGTCAGGCGCGCCCATGATACGGGCTGCGCGGGGATCATGCAACGTCAACAGGGATCGGGAGGCGTGGGTCCGCCCATAATGAAAGCAGTCTTCGGTTGCGAACTACCCACCGCTCAGCGGTAGACGGGTTCGGCGTGCCCTCTAGCTTGGTCGTTCGCGTCAACCGGCAAACTGCTCGGTTCCGCAGCATTGACGATCCCACATGGCTCGCAAGCTCAACTCGATTCTCCTCAGCGGACCAGAAGGTCCGCTGGAGGCCCTCTTGGAAGAGCCGGACTCTCACGACAAGATCGACCGAGCTGCGGTCATCTGCCATCCGCACCCTCAGTACGGGGGCACCATGCACAACAAGGTGGTGTACAGAATGGCCCGCTCCGCCCGGAGCGCAGCTGCCGCTGTTCTGCGCTTCAACTTTCGGGGTGTCGGGCGGAGCGCTGGAACATACGACGGCGGTCGGGGCGAGCAGGATGACTTGCGCGCGGCCATGCGCTACATGCTGGACCGGTATCCCGGCAAACCGATCGCCATCGGTGGATTCTCCTTCGGATCGCGAGTCTCGCTTCGGGTCTGCTGTGGCGAACCGGGAGTGGATCGAATCCTTGCGGTCGGAACGCCAGTCAACACGCATGACTGGAGCTTCCTGAGCCAGTGCGGGTGTCCGAAGGCCTTCATTCACAGCACCAACGACGAGTTCGGAAGCCGCGCCGCGATGGAACGAGTCTTCGAGTTTGCAGCGGGCCCCAAGACACTCACTTGGATCGATGCGCAGGACCACTTCTTCGCAAACCGCCTTGACGCGCTCGAGGACACGCTCCGAGCTGCTTGGCGGTAGTCGGCGTTATTGCATGAGAGTCGCGGTGTATGGATCAGGGGCCGTAGGCGGGTTTCTTGGCACACGACTGCTTGAAGGCGGCCATGAAGTGGCGTTCATTGCCCGGGGCAAGCATCTCGAGGCTCTACAGACTAGCGGACTGCAGGTTCGAAGTGCCCTGTTCGGGGAGCGCGTCTACCAGGTCAGAGCCACTTCGTCACCAGCTGAGATAGGACCGGTCGACTACGTCTTGCTCGGGGTAAAAGCAAGCTCTCTGACACAAATCGCGCCCTTGGTCGAGCACTTGAAAGGCCCACATACATCGTTCGTTTCCATGCAGAATGGGATGCCGTGGTGGTATTTCCACGGCGTGGAAGGCGCAGACAGTCCAATAGCCGCCGTGGACCCCGGAGGCGTGATTGAGCGCCACATTCCGGGTTCGCTCGTGATCGGGTCCATCGTGTACTTCTCAAGCGCGCTAGCCGAGCCCGGTCAAGTCGTACATTCCTCCGGCGCACGCCTGCCTCTCGGGGAGCCCGCGGGTGGTAGGACCGAGCGCATCCTGACGCTTTCCTCAGCCTTCCAGTCGGTCGGTCTCAAGGCACCCGTCCGAAATAATATCCGACACGAGCTCTGGGTCAAGTTGATGGGGAACGGCGCTCTGAACCCGCTGAGCGCACTGACTGGAAAGACCTTGCGCGATTTGATCGACTCCTCCGACGGACACGGGCTGATTCGCTCAATGATGGACGAGATCCGGCAGGTCGCCGCCGCCGTGGGCGTTCAGATCGCAATCTCCAACGAGCGTCGAATCGAGGGCGCTCGGGCCGCCGGGTACCATAAGACCTCCATGCTCCAAGATCTCGAACGCGGTCGAGATCCAGAGTTGGACGCGCTGCTTGGCGCCGTCATCGAGCTTGCCGGCAGGAACCATGTCGACGTTCCGACGCTGCGCGCAATCGACGCTGCAACGCGCGTTCTCTTCGCCCCGCGATCCGAAGGACCCCGCACTAGCCAGTAGCTCGAAGCCATGCCTTCCACACCGCACCACCTGGTGACATCGCCTGGCTGGAGAGATCCGAGAGTAGCTAACCTGATCGCACTCGCACTAGCAGAAGATGTTGGTGACGGCGACCTCACCACGGAGGCGTGCGTAGCCGAGAACGCTCAGGCCCGGGGGTACTTTCTCACGCGGGAGTCGCTGGTTCTCGCGGGCACGCCGCTGCTGGAAATGCTGTACCAGGAAGAGCGTGTTGAATTGCTGTTCCCGGACGGGAGCGAACTGGAGGCCGAATTCGTCTTCGCAAGGGTGGAGGGCTCGGCTCGGCGCCTGCTTACGCTAGAGCGCACCGCATTGAACCTGATTCAGAGGGCATGTGGCGTCGCGACTCTGACGCGGCGCTACATCGAGGCGCTGAAAGGCACGCGATGCACGCTCCTCGACACGCGCAAGACCACGCCGGGCATGCGAGTGATCGAAAAGCTCGCCGTTCAGGCCGGGGGCGGAACGAACCATCGGATCGGTCTGTACGACGCCATTCTCATCAAGAACAACCACATCAACGCCGCAGGCGGTGTACGCCAAGCGCTCGACGGCACTCGCGCCACCGGTTTGCCGGTTGAGATCGAGGTGCGGGACTTCAGCGAACTCGACGAAGCCCTGGCCTGTGGTGCTCGCCACATCCTCCTGGACAACTTCACGCCGAAGGAGGTCGCTCAAGCAGCAGGTGTCATCAATGGCCGGGCGCGAATCGAGGTCTCCGGGAATCTGGCGCTGCCAACCATTCGAGCGTACGCCGAGGCGGGAGCTGATTTCGCCTCCGTCGGAGCACTGACGCATTCGGCTCCGGCATCCGACATCAGCTTCCGGTTCGAATAGCGCGTCTTCAGCGAATCCCACGCCCTCTCACAGACCCGCCAGTGTCGAGCCAGCCTCACTACAATGGGATCTCCGCACGGACCCCGAAAGACCTGATCGGACCTTGCGAGTGTACGGCATTGGGCATCGAAGCATGTTGGTGACGCCACGCGCAAGAGTACGGGGCAAGAGCCCGTGAAACTCGTATTTCAAATCAGCTGGCGTCATGTGCCTGGTCAATTGCTGCGGGTGCTTACACCGCTGGCGGGCAATCTGGCCCTCATGAGCGTGATCCCGCCTCCCGCCCCGGCACAGTCAGGGGTGGACTTCGCCACCGACCTTTTCCCACGTCTCGAAACGCACAACTGCCGGGCCTGCCACAACGCGTCAGGGGTGGCGTCCGGAACCCGCTTGCATTTCCCCGAACCGGGTGCCGCGAAGTCTGTGATCACGCAATTCGGGCTCGATCTCGCGCGTTTGGTCGACCGGTCCGAACCCGGTGAGTCACTGCTACTGAAGAAACCCACGAATCGCATCCCGCATACAGGAGGTCCGCTGATTGCGGCGGGAAGCGAGGACGAGGCGTTGCTCATCGGATGGATCGAGCATCTCGCCAGTATTCCGGCCCCTCAAACGCCGATCCGTGTGCAACGCAGCAGTCGGCCGGCCGAACCGCTGCGCAGGCTTACGCACTATCAGTACGACAACTCGGTGCGTGACCTGCTGGGAGATCGAACCAGGCCGGGGCGGTCCTTTCCGACAGAGGATTATGTAAACGGCTACACCAACCAAGCGTCGTCGCAGGCGATCTCCCCAATGCTCGCGGAAGCCTACGGCAAGGCGGCGGAAAAACTCGCGCGCAATGCCTTCCGCTACGGAGACGAGCACGAGTTGATTCCATGTGCGCCGCAGGGTGCGCGAGACAAAGATTGCGCTGAAGCTTTCGTTCGGCAGTTTGGGGCGCGAGCCTACCGACGGCTGCTGGAGCCGGAGGAGATCGAGGCATATGCGGACCTGATTGTGAATTGGGCACCCGCCAATGGCGGTTTCCTCTCGGGGGCCGCCCTGGCTGTGGAGACCATGCTGCAATCGCCTCATTTTCTATTCCTCGCACCGCAATCGGACCGGGATGGGTCGCCAGGTTTTGCAACTGCCGCACGCCTCTCGTATGCCCTGCTGAACACGCTGCCCGATGACGAACTATTCGCCGCAGCTCGTCAAGGTCGGCTGGTCACCCGGTCCGATGTTGAGCGCGAAGCCAGACGCTTGCTCGGCCTGCCTCCCGCTCGTGACACCTTTGACGAGTTCTTCTCCCAGTGGTTGCGGTTTGACCGATTGCGCAACGCTGTCAAGGACCGCAATCGATTTCGCAACTACAGCCAAGGCGTTGCCGAGAGCATGGCTGAAGAATCGCTGCGCCTGTTTCGCTACCTGGCGTGGCAGAACGTAGATTTCCGGGAACTCTTTTCGGCCGACTACACGTTCGTGGACGATTTCCTGACCGTCATCTACGGGATGCCGGATCCCGAAGTCCCGTTCGGGCGCACCGCTTACCCCGATGATTCTCCGCGTGGGGGCATCCTGGGACACGGGACCTTTCTGGCGCAGACTGGCAAACCCGTCAACACGTCGCCCACCGAGCGGGGGCTGTTTGTTCGCGAGCACTTTCTTTGCCAGACCATTCCGCCACCGCCTCCTGGCGTCGACGCCTCGCTTCCGCCGCTCTTGCTGGGAGCACGGCCAATGACGATTCGGGAAACGATGGAATCGATGCACGCATCCGAGGAGGCTTGCGCGTCCTGCCACAAGCTCGTGGACCCCATCGGCTTCGGCTTCGAGCATTTCGACACGGTCGGGACCTACCGGATGACCGAACGGGTACGGGTCGAGCCCACGCCCCAGCAAGAACGCCAAGGGATGAAGGCCGCAACACATGACCTCGCAATCGATGCCAGCGGCTACATCGCGGGCATCGAGGGATCGACATTCCGCACACCCCGCGAAGCTGGTCAGATCCTCGCCAACTCCAAGATTTGCCAGCAGTGCGTAGTAAAGCAGTTGTTTCGATTCCTGTTTGGACGGCACGAGCGAAAAGATGACGCGGATTTGATCGATCGCGCCTATAATCGGTATGAATCATCGGGATTTCTCTTCCAGGAACTCGTTCTCGGACTGGTCGCCACGGAAGAGTACCTGCAAGTTCACTGGAGCGAATAGCATGTCTGCACCGCGCTTGGCTCGTCGAACCTTCTTGCAGGGCATTGGATTCGCGGGCGCCGCGGTGCGAATCGGCTTGCCGCCCTTGGCCTGCATGTTCAACTCGTCCGGGACGGCATACGCCGCCCGTGAGGGACTCGTCGGCACGACACCCGAGACACGATTCGTGCTGTGGTTTAACGGCAACGGGATTCCGGAACGGTACTGGATCCCGCGCGACGAGGGACACGAATATTCCCTGACCCCCTGCCTGTCGCCCCTGGCAAGGCTCCGCGACGACGTCCAGATTCTTTCGGGACTGGACAATCCCAACGGGCAAACCAGTGGCGTGGGCAACGGTCATCAACGCACGATGAGCGCCTTGATGTCGGGAGAGAAGTACACCGGCATCGGCGCCGGAGGACGGTCGATCGATCAAGTCGTCGCAAGGAAGATCGGCGCCAACTCACGCTTCCCCTCCCTCCAAATCGGTGTCTGCCAGGAGTCCTTCGGCACGAGCATGCAGCGAAACATGAGCTGGAGCGCCAAGAATCGCGCGCTGCCACCGGAAGTCATCCCCCAGAAACTCTTCGACAGGCTGTTCGGGACTCTGGACGAGGGCTGGACCACACGAAAGCGCAGCGTGCTGGACGCTGTCCGGGAGCAAGCACGGCAACTGCGCTCCAATCTGGGCCGCGAAGACTCCAGGCGGGTCGATGAGTACCTGACATCCATTTCGGACATCGAACGGTCCATAGCGCAATTCCCGGCCGAGTATGCCCGAAACATCGAGGCCCCGGACGCCGGAGGCGATCCCCGCGACTACCCGCGCATCGCAAAGCTCCAGAGCGATCTGCTAGTTCACGCCTTCGCCTCCGGGCAAACCCGAGTCGCGTCCTACATGCTGACGAAGTGCCAAGGGCTGACACGTTTCCCGTGGCTCGGATTGTCCTTCGCCCGGCACCACGAATACTCCCACCTGGGAGGCTCGCACCGGAATAGGCAGCAGGAAGTGATGCGCGACATTTGCCGCTGGCACGTCGATGAGTTCGCGTACCTTGTTGCCAAGCTCAAGGCCACTCCCGAGGGCGCCGGATCCTTGCTGGACAATTCTGCGTTGCTTTTCGTGCACGAGCACGCCGAAGCCAACTCTCACAAGAATAGCGGTGGCGCAGTGATCCTGGCGGGCCACGTCGGCCGTCTCAAGACTGGTCACCACACGCGAGTCACCGGCACGTTTGCGGACCTCTACCGGACGGTGGCCAAGGAAGTGGGCGCCCCGGTCGACCATTTCCCCACTTCGTATGGAATGATCTCCGGGGCCACGGCTTGACCCTGCCGGCCCAGCGAATCTAGCGCACCACGATCCTGCCGCGACCCGCGTCGAGAAAGACCTCAACCGCCTGCTGCGTCACGAGAGTGTCCGTGACAATCAGTTTCGTGAGCGAGGGATGCTCATTGAGGGCTCCCAGGCTCCTGTCGCCGAACTTCGTGTCCGACACATCCAGCGCGCGCAACGCGGGCAGACCTGCCAGCGCCTCTCCGACCGAATCGTCGATCGCGGCGGAGTGAGCCAGGTTCAGCTCTTCGAGGTGAACGAGGGCGTCCAGATGGCGAAGCCCACCGGAAGTCAGCAAGGACCGCGAGAGGTTCAGCCTCCTCAAGCGCTTCATTTTCGCGAGCTGCCTGGCTCCGAAGTCCGTAACGCGGATCGCACCGCGAAGACGGGGCACCCCTGCGCTAGCCGCCTCGACATACTCCGGACTGGGTGCAGCGAGATTGAGGCTCTCCAGCCTGGTCAACGCTGCAATCTCGTCCAGGTTCAAGTCCGTGACAGTAACAGCCCAGATCCCGCTATCTGTGACCTGAGCCCCGCTCAAGTCTAGGTGTCGCAACTGTTTTAGGGAACGCAGGCTGCTGATGCCGACCTCCCCGACACGATTGCCGCCAATCGCGAGCGTTTCCAGGGCCGGCAATGCTTCCAGTAGTTCGATCGACGAGTCGCTGATTTCAGCGATGCCGATATTCAGAGACCGCAGGCTCTTCAGTTCCGTCAGAAACTGCACGCCGGAATCACTGATTTTCGTGCCACGCACATTTAGCCGCTCAAGAGCGGCAGCTCGCCGCAGCAGAGAAGCCCCCGCGTCCGTGATGTGCTCGCAATAGAAGAGATCGAGTTCGCGCAAGTCCGGCAAGGCGGCAACGACGCGCAATGCGTCATCGGTGACATGTGTCTGGGCAAGCGACAGCGTCTCCAGGCCGGCAAGCTCCGCCAACCGGTTGACATCGATGTCGCCGATCCAGCTACGGCTTAGGTCGATTGAGACGATCTTGCCGTTCGTGCTCCGGTGCAGGGCCCCTCCTTGGGCCTCGATCCATTCGGGTAGGCCATCTGCCCCCGGCGAACCGGCCACCCATAGCAGCGAACTCCCGACCGCTGCAACGACCGGCAGGCGAGAGCGTCCGGGCATCATCGGCCTACCTTCGACGAGTCGGCTGCGATGACTCCCGGTCCCAAGCGATCGAGCATCCCGGAAGGCCCTCCCGCAACTCTTCAACCCCCGCCTCGGTTACCAAGGTGTGATACAGGTTGAGCGACCGGAGATCTCGGAGTCGGCTCAGTATCTCCACAGCCCCATCATCCACATCAGTGTTGTCCAGGCTGAGATCGCGCATCCGGTCGTGCCCGGCGAACGCCGCAATGCCAATCGAGGAGACCTTCACGTAATCGAGATTCAGCTTTTGCAGCATCGGGAGTTCGGCGAGGGCCGGAATGCCGGGATCAGCAATACGCGTATTCGCCAAGTCGAGGCGCTCCAACTGCTGGAGAGCTGTCAGGTGCTCCATTCCCTCGCTGGTCACATCTGTGAACGCTAGATCCAGCCGGCGCAACCCAGCGAGCGACGACAACGTGCAAAGCCCCTCGTCTCCGACTCGGGTCCCAGTCAGGCCCAATTCAACGAGTTGGCCCAGTTTGGCGACACTGGCCATGCCCGAATCACTGACGGCTGTGTAGTCCAGATTCAGCACACGCAGATGACCCAACTCGATCAGGCCTATAACACCGTCGTCCCCGACTGAAGTGCCAGCGAGGGACAGTTCCCGAAGGTGGCTGAGCGAAGCGATCCGAGCGAGGCCCGAACCGTCGACCAGGGTCTGGTCAAGCACAAGGGAACGCAAGGACTGGAGCTTCCCCAAGTAATCGAGCGCACTGTCAGTCACGCGGGTGTGAGCGAGATTTAGCGATTTCAGGTTTGGGAGCGATTGCAGGGCCCTCAATCCCAGGTCGCTCACTTCGGTTGCCGCCAAATCAAGCGAAGAGATCGCCGGGAACCGTCCCAGTGCAGCGATTTCTCGGTCGCCTACCGGTTTCGTCCGTAGCGAGAGCGCGATCGATCCATCCGGCTCGACCCGCGAACTCGCCCCAATCGAGGTCGTCCAAGCGACTAGGTCGTCCGTGTCTGCTGACGCCAATTCGGCCCTTGGCAAAGCCGACGTGGGGGGTGCAGTCTCAAGGAATGCGACATCAACGCCCGGCCGGGCCACCCGGAGGGCACTGACTCCGGCGTTTGTTACACGGCTGTATCGCAGATCGACCCGCTTCAACGCTGGTAGCGCCGACAGACGCTGGATGCCTGCGTTCGTCACCAGTGTCCGGTACAGGTTCAGGTCGACAAGGTTCTCCATCAGAGCGAGGTGGTCAAGTCCGGCATCCGAAATCCGCGCTCCGCGGAGATTGAGCACCTTCAAATGCTTGAGCGTCGCGATTCCAGCCAAGCCAGCATCTGAAATGCCGGTGTCGGCCAGATCCAATTCAACAAGCTCCGGAATTCCGGCGAGCGCTCCCAACCCGTCGTCGGTGATATATGTACTGCGAAGCCGGAGTGTCTTGAGATTCTCGAGTCGGGCAATTCGACGCAGACCGTCGTCGTTCACGTCGGTCTGTGTCAGATCGAGCCGTTCCAATTTCGGGAATGCGTCGAGGTGCATGCCGGTCGCCCGGGTCGACTTCAGTTGGAGCGAACGGAGATTGTGCAGCGGAAGCAGTTTCTCGATCCCATGATCGAAGATCCGGATCCCCTTGAAAACGCTGAGGAAATGATGGCTGAGGTGCAGGGATTCCAATGACTCGAGCACTGCGAGGTATTCCAGGAGATCGCTATCGTCGGTGTTTCCCAGCGTTCCGCAACAGACCGGATTCCACATCGTGCCGGGTAGTGTCAGCGTTCTTAGGTTCCGGAGTGGACGAAGTCGCTCCAGGTCGCGCGGATGAACCAAGGTCCCCGTCAGAACGACTTCCCGGATCTCAAACGGACCGTCCGGCAACTCGGTCGAGGTCTGTATCTCGGCCTGCCCACCATGCAGGATCAGGGTACCGCCCTGGTTGAGTGCCCAAACGGCGACCCGCCGTTCCGCCGAATCGGCATCCCCTGGGCCTGCAACTCCAAGTCCGGGGCAGAGCAGGATTGCCGCCGCGAAAACCGCTTTGGGTACGGTCACAGGAATAGACTTCCCCGCCGTCATTGTATCCGGCCGAAAGGCACAAGCGGGCTGTCCGCCCGCCTCGGCCAGGCCGACACCAGCTCGGTGGTCAGATCAAATCGTGGCCTGTCCCGCAAACGAAGACTTCGATCCCGAGATTGCGAAACGTCGCGACCTTGGCGCTCAGTGCCATTCTCGCGCCAGCGAGATCGGGCGCGTATGCGACTTGGATGTGATTCGACTTGTGACGTCCCATCATCCTGTCCCGGCTAATCCCGCGCGTCACCGCGTGCATGATGGGCCATTGTGGCGTGGTGATCTGCCAACGTCGTTCCGTCTCCTCCTCCGGGAGTTCGACGACCTCGGCAAGCCCGAGATCGGCCTTGAGTCCGTTGTCCTCGACGAAGATCCGGCTCCAAACCACTTCTCCGGGCTTGCTGACGCCCTTTATCGTGCCTCCGCCGAGTGGAAAGTACATCGGCGGCTGTCGCTCGCTGACGGCACCTGCATATCCGCCAATGAGGTGCTTTGGCGGAACCGAGCCCGAGATCTCGAACACCCACACGAACTCCTCCCGGCCGTCGATTTCGAAGGGCTCGCCGTACCTGAGGTCATGCAGGGTCGTCTCCGGGTCGTACCCCAGCTGCCTCCAGACCCGATTCGTGATCAAGGCATCCAGGCCCGCGCACTCGTCCACCTCGTTGAAGTGCGGTAGTGCACGCCCGTCAAAGAGAACGCGGCCGTCCACTGACCGAGCCGGAGGCCTTTCAACATTGTTCAGGAGGCCCTCGACCAAGTCCGACGCCGGGCATATGTCCTTCAATCCCTGCTGGTACTGAATGCCGATCGCGTCGCAGCCGAATTCGTCCGCGATGCGCAACGCGGCGATATACATCTTGCATTGCCAGAGCACTTGCGCATCGGTAAGGTCGGATTCCTCAACCGCTCCCGTCCTGAACCGCATGCCCTTTGCATCCAGCCAGTCACGAACAGCCTGCGCCTCGCCGTCGTCCACCACTTGCATCGCGGCCCAGAGCGCAGACTGGCTCAAGCGCTCCTTGAACACCCCGGTCGCATTCAGCAGCTGGTCTGGAATGATCGCGTTGTACATCCCCATGCAACCCTCGTCAAAGACCCCAAGGATTGCTTTTTGCGATTGCAGTTCGGTGGCAACCGTGTGCCCCACCAGCATCGCTCTGTGGGGGAGAATCAGGTCTCCAGCCGGATGCACATGGGGCTCTTTGTGCCGAATCGTGTGACCGTCCGTCCACTGCTGCAGACGGGACAGGAAGAACTCGTCTGTGAAATCCTCGCTCCAAAGGGTCGAGTAGTCGACACCGGCCTTGGTGAGGCTTCCGTTCAGGTTGAGCATGCCGACCAGGCCGGGCCACTGTCCGCTCCAGTTCGCGACCGTCAGAATCGGGCCCTGATGGTGCATGAGACCGGCTAGGATGTGCTGCGAGTACTGCCAGACGGCCTCCGCCACGACGAGTGGAACCTTGCGATCGATCGATCGGAAGACTTCCAGCCCTCGCTTTTGGCTGTCGATGAAGCCATGCTCCTTGGTTGCATCGTATTCGTGAGCGCGTCGGAGCGTGCCGCCCGCCTTCTCGATGGCTGCGGCCAACTGAGTCTCCATGTCACGCTGGGCCGACCAGCACATGCGATTCGCAGAAAGCCGCAAGTCTCCGTTGGCGACTAGAAGTATTTCCTTGGCCATATCTCTGAATTCTCGCAAATCTCCATGGGCGTCCCGCCGTCAGTCGGCCAGCGAGCGAATCGACGGCCACCCTTGTCGCTGTGCCGGGCGACGTCTGCGAGCGGCTGTAGAGGCGCGCCCCCAAATTCGCGTAGACTTTCGACATGGACCCGCTATCCGACCGGCCCAGTGAAGGGCGTCTACGGGCCCGCCTGCACAAGATCATCTTCGGCGTCAAGACGCCGGCAGGCAAGGCTTTCGATGTGTGCCTGCTCTGGGCGATTCTCTTGAGCGTCTTGGTCGTGCTGCTGGAGAGCGTGCCAACGATCCGGGAGCAGTACGGCCTCGCGCTGCGAATCGCCGAATGGTTCTTCACCATCCTCTTCACCATCGAGTACGGCCTTCGGCTCTGGACCGTGAGACACGTCCGAACCTACGCCTTGAGCTTCTTCGGAATCGTCGACTTGCTCGCGATCCTGCCTACGTACTTCAGCGCATTCGTGATGGGACCCCAGTCGCTCGCGGCGGTTCGAACAATCCGGCTCCTGAGGGTATTTCGCGTGTTGAAACTCGTCAGGCACTTGCAGGAGGCATACGGGCTAATGGAGGCTTTGCGAGCCAGCCGTCCAAAGATCGTAGTCTTCCTGACCGGGGTCATCAGCATCGCGATCATTTTCGGCACGGTCATGTATCTCGTGGAAGGTGACGACGCAGGCTTCACCAGCATTCCGACGAGCATCTATTGGGCCGTTGTCACCATGACCACGGTCGGGTACGGGGATATCGCGCCCCAGACGCCACTCGGTCAGCTTCTCGCGCTCGTCTTGATGATTCTCGGATACGCCATCATCGCCGTCCCCACTGGGATCGTGTCTGCCGAAATAGTCCGTGGGGAACGGGCCATTTCGAGCCGTGCCTGCCCGCATTGCGGACGGAAGGGTCACGAGCCGGATGCCAAGTATTGCAGGGTCTGCGGGATCCGCCTACAGGTCGCCACGTAAGCAGTCAGCTTGCACGCAAGGCAGTACGGCTAGGCCGCAGTTTGCCGAAATCCGCGCCGGAGATCACGTAGTACCAATCCGCAAATCGAGTTTGCAGTTCATCGGCCAGTTCCTTCCCCTTGGTTGCGTCGCCTTCGTGTGCCGACGCTCGATCCTCGCTGAACTCGACGCTGATCATCAGGTAGCGACGCTCGCCCTCGGCTTCTTCGCTGGCCTCTGAGTCCTGGCCCCCGGGCCCGCCCGCAGCGATTTCTCCAAAGCGCAGCGTGTACCGCAGGCCATCCTTGGAATCCACCACAATCTCGCCTTCGTTCGAGAGGATCTGGCCGGTATACGGATTCGGGAAGAATCCCTTGCCTTGGAGCGACCGGAAGTTCTCCATCGTGGGCTGGATGCCCGACCGGGCCTTGAGGTTCTCGCTGAGACCTTCCGGCTTGGGCTGGACGTCGACGATTCGAAGGTCGTCAAGCGCCGTGGTCAGATCGCTCATGGTCTCCGAATTCGGCTCCTGGCCAGCGTATGACCACTTGTTGTCTTGCTGCGTCAGCACTGTTTGCTGGCGATTCTCAATCCGCCCCAGCCTCTCGTTGATCGTGTAACTGTTGATCTCGATTCGCCGCAAGTCAAATGGCGACACCTTCAGCAGGTCGGTCTCGATCCAGTCCTCGAACCGGGCCGAGACATCCGCCTCGGTCTTGACCTCGTAGGTGCGGTTCTGCCCAGGGGTCCGCATGTAGCGGTACCCGCTCTTGCCGTCGACAGCCTTTCCGACGATAAAGTCGGCAATTGCGCTCCCCTCCGAGTCCAATAGCCTCACGCGTTTCCCACGACCCGCGAGGGAAGTAGCCTGGTCGTCAAGCGGGTCGACCACGGAATAGTCGGAGTGCTCTTGGGCCAGATTCGAGACGATACGGTCCTTGCGGAGTTCGATGAGCGCCGCCGCCGTCGTGGCGAGGCGCTCCTCGGCATCCGCCGGATAGCCATGGTGCGAAGGGATCACCCATTTGTTGTCGCGAAACTCAACTTTCAACGGCGTGGCGGTGGCGGTGGCTTCGTCGTAGTCAATCACCTCGATAGTCCGCGGCGATTGCGGATCCGTGAATTCCGCAAAGAAGACTTCGCCCACGTCATCGAACACGTCGGGAGTCGAGCGACTCGGATCCACGACCACCGCTACCGCAGCGATGAGCGCCGCTGCCAATACGAAGTAAAGGGTTTTGGTTGTCTCGTTCATCAGTGCGAAACCTCCACGAGCCGATCGCGAGCCACGCCGATTTGCTCCCTCTTGCGCCTCTTGACCGTGACAAACAGGAATAGCAAGAAGGCTGGTACAGGTGAGAGTGCAACGGCCAGCAGCTTGATCGTGTTCTGGATCCCGCGGACGGCGCCTTCCATGTCGCCGCGGGCAGCCTCGATCAGCCTTTCCTTCTCATCCTCGATGTCGCTCCGAGCCACCGCAAGCCTCCGATTCTCGATCCGCTCTTCATTGGCGATCATGATGCGTTTCGTCTGGGCATCCAGGTCAGTACGATTCTGCAGCTTCTCGACAGCTGCGTCGAGTCGCGACTGGGCCGCGCTCAGTTTCTCTTCCGCTTCTTGCTCGGCGCGCCGGGTTTCTTCCAAGCGCTCTTCCTCGTAACTGCGCGTGCGGGCCTCCACGGTAGCGAGCGTGCGGTGCACGCGTCGACGCTTTCGCAGCGCGATGAATGAATCGTCCCCGGCGAGCCGGTCGACCGCATTGAGCAGGAAGGTGACATTGTCGAAGCTCAGGTCTTCGACGCCTTGGCGGCGAAGCTGGAAGAACTGTTCGCCCATCATGTCGGCATCCGCGATCACGATGGCGTGAATCGGATTCTCTTCGTCTCCGGAAGCCACTCGCGCTGCCAGGACATGGATCTCGTCGTCAGGCTCGTGCGAAAGGTTCGTGGCAAGTTGCAGTCCAAAAATCGACTGCTGCACCAGCCGGAACCAGAAGGTCGTGCCAGAATCCGTACCAGTTCGCAACAGCGGAATGAACTCCGTACCGGCCTCGCTATCCTCGGCGGCCTTCAGGACGCCGGAATACAGGAAGACGGTCTCCTGCAGGCCTCCCGTAACAGGCTCGCCAGCGTTGAACGCGTCATCGTTCCCGCTGCCCGTTCCCACGAAAATCACCTCTTCGGGCAAATTCCGAAACGTCGGGTGCGGATTGTACCTGTCCCAGGCAATCCGGTCGGATGCCCAGTCCACTCCGAGGGCATCCATCAGCGGTTTGGTGTCTGTTGGCACACGCTGCGGCTGACCTTGCTGGAAGGGGCTTTGCGGCATTTGCTGCGGCGAGGACTGTATATCGAACGCCGGGAGCGGATCGACCACGACGAGCACCGGGTGACCGCTTCGCGCCCATTCAGTCAGCCGCTCCATGCCGTCCGGCTGGAGCGTGTTCGGCAACACGACAACCAGCACATCCAGATCATCCGGATAGTCGGTTTCAGCCGGCACCTGCACGACCTCGTACTGCTTTTCCAGTTCGGAAACGATGGACCACGACCGGGACTGCTGACGAGTCTGAAAGTCGAACCCGCCGAAGAGATCGATTCCGGTGCGCAGCACGCCCACCCGCTTGCGCTCGGCGTTCGCCACAACGCGGACGGAGCGCATGATCTCGTATTCCACGGGCAGTCCGATGTCGAAGAACGGAATGACGAATTCCTCGCTACCTGCACTGAAGACCAGTCCGAGGAAAATCTCGTCGGGGGTGCCTTGGGTTTGGAAGACCGGAGGCACGGTAGTCGGGACGATGTTGAAACGATCGCGGGCCTCCCGCGACTCTTCGGTGAACTTTTCGGTATCAATGATATTGGCGTGGATGCTGTCTCCGCCCCGCGAGTCGAATTCCCGCAACATTGACACGATGTTGTTCCTCGTTTGAACGTACCGCCTCGGAACTTCCGGGCTCAGAAACGCTTGAATGAATACCGGCCTCGAGGAGTCCAGTCCCGAAAGAAGTGCGCGCGTGTCTGGCGAGAGCGAATGCAAGCGCTCCGCGGTGACGTCGACCCGGCCACCTATGCGCCCGACCACCACGGTCGCCCCGCCCAGCGCGACAAGCAGCGCGATGCCGCGTACAGCGTAATGGCGCCCGAGACGCGGAGCTTCCCGTCCCGTCGCCCAGTGGCGCCGTCCCAGCGCGGCGACGTTCAGGTACAGCATCGCGACGACGAAGCCCGCGAAATAGAGCACTCCGGATAGCGGAAAAACGCCATCAGCGAAATCACGGAACTGCTCGACAAACGACAGGCTTTCGAGGATCCGTCGCAGCGAACCGCCCACGATGTTGCCAGCATGCTCGATGAACACAGGGACTGCGCACAGGAGGGCGCCGAGAATATATGCCACCGTGAGGTTGCTAGTGAACTGCGACGCCAGCATGCCCAATGCCACTAGAGCCGCACCCATCAACCAGTAGCCGGCATATGTCGCGAGCAACAGGCCGAGGTCCGGGCTGCCGAGAATCAGCAGCACGACCACATGACTGAGCGAAAAGATCAGTGCCACGGAATAGATCGCGACATAGGACACGTACTTGCCGGCCACGATCTCAAGATCGGTCGCGGGCAGGGTGAGCAGCAGTTCGTCCGTGCCATGTAGCCGTTCCTCCGCCCAGGCCGCCATCGTCAATGCTGGAACGAGGAAAATCAGCAGGTATGGGAAGTACTGGTTGAGCGTGTCCAGATTGGCGAGATTGCTAGCGAAAAAGGATTCCTGCCAGAACGCCGCCACTGCGCTTAGGAACACGAAAAGCGAAATGAAGACGTACCCTGTCGGACTGCTGAAGTACGACGTCAGTTCCCGCCGGACCACAGCTCTTGAAACGTGCGAGAGCCTGACTTTCATTGATCGTCTCCCGTGCTCAAATGCCCCTGGCTGGACCCGGTGGTCTCCGGGTCACGGCGGTCGGTGTCGTCTCCCTCGGCGGAAGTGGAATTCGCCTGCGACCGGGTCAGCCGTTGGAATGCCGCGTCGAGGCCTTCTCCGTGGGTCATCTCCGCTGGCGTGCCATCGAATACGATGCGGCCGTCACTGATGATCACGACATGGTCCGCGACGGCCTCGACCTCTTGGAGAATGTGCGTGGACAGCAGGACCGTCTTACTCTCGCTGAGATCTCGGATCAAGGCGCGGACTTCGCGGATCTGATTCGGGTCAAGCCCGGCTGTCGGTTCGTCCATGATCAGGATGTCAGGCTCGTGCAGCAAGGCCTGAGCCATCCCGACACGCTGCCGGTACCCCTTGGAAAGCTTGTGGATTGGCTTTTCGAGAACTCCGCCCAGATTGCATTGCGACACCACGGCATCGATTCGCGAAGCAAGCTGGTCTTCCGGCATGCCGCGCGCCTCGCCAAAAAAGCGCAACAACTCCAAGGGAGTCATTTCCGGATAGAGCGGGCCATTCTCCGGCAGGTACCCGATCTTGGCCGCAGCCTCAATCCGGTGAGCGGCGATATCAAGCCCGGCGATCCGAGCAGATCCGCTGGAAGCCTGCAGAAATCCAGTGATGATCTTGAGCGTGGTCGACTTCCCTGCTCCATTCGGTCCGAGAAACGCTGCAACCTGGCCGCGCGGAACCTCGAATGAGACGTCCTGGATCGCAGCGAAGTTGTCGTAGAATTTGCTCAGCTGGATCGCCTCGATCGCAGCCGGGCTCGATACGTCATTCATAGGCGGTTATCGCTGTCCTCTTCACATGATTGGCTGCAAGGCGCGAGGTTTGGTCAGGACCGTGAAACATGCCAACCACGGGCTCTGGTGGCATTCGTCGGGCAGCGCGTGCTCGATACGAAGGAACCGTCGCGGAGCCTGCGGAACATCCCTTGTTTCGGAGAACGGGAACCATCCCTCGCGCGGGGTGGGGTAAACGCCTGCGAGCCCAATGCATTCGGACAGTTCCTGTCGGGGCTAGGAGTTCTAGCCTCCTCACCGTGGGACAACCAAACGACATACGACTTGCTGATTGATGCTGACGGCCGACTACACCCCACTCTACCAACAGGCACCGTGGAGGCTCGTGCCCGGAACCCCAGTCCGGACAGTCGACCTGAGTTCAATGATAGGACAACAATCGATCTGATTGCCAAGCGAATCGATCGCCCTCGAAAGTTCCTCCGGAGTGGTTGGCTTGGTAGCCGGGACGGGAGCGAAGAGTGGGGCTCCGCCAGCGGACTCCTGGCGTTGGCTGATCCGGCAGGAGGTCTCTCGCAGGCAACCCCGCATGGGCTTCGGGTGGACCGGGCGGCAGGAGCCGCCCGCAGTTCGTCAACTCCTTTGGGAGTAGTCTTCACCGACGTCAGGCCGCGCGGCTCGGCACCATCGGCCCTGACACGGGTCCGTCGCTGCAACAGACGATGATGTATCCATGAATCGCCGCCAGTTCATCGCCACAAGCAGCTCGATCGCTACCGCCGCGCAACTCCGCTCCCAGGTCCGCGACCGAATCGAGTCCGACAGGCAGCTCGCCCTGCAGCTGTTAAAGCCAAGCGCACGGGACCTTGAGTACGGATCCAGGCTCCACCAGGAGGCCTTGGTCTTCGACGCCTACGGATTTGCTCCTAGAGCAGCCGTGGACGGTGAGGCACTCCGCGCGCTCATGGAAGCAGGTGCCTCCGAAATGGAATTGCAAGACCACCGCGAGGACATGACCATGACTCGCGCAGTCGGCTCCCATGAGGAAAGGACGGAGTTCGTCCGTGCGTGGAATGCTTCAGGAGTGACCTGTATCTTTCAGAACTGCGGGGAGGAAAGCAGCGATCCGCTTCGCCTGATCAAGCGCCTGGCCCGGTTCACATACCTTACCGATCACCTCCCAGGCGTGTTACGCCGGACCGTCGGACCCACCGATGTCGAGCGCGCCCACGCCGACGGGGTCGGCAGCCTCTATTTCACCGGCAACGGCGTTCCGCTCACACAGCAGTGGAATTCCGTGGAAGACGAGTTGCGATACGTCCGGATCTTCTTCCAGCTCGGCATCCGGATGATGCACGTTACGTACAACCGCCGAAACCGGCTCGGTGATGGCTGCGCCGAATCGGCGAACGGGGGCCTCAGCGATTTCGGCAGAGCGGCAGTCGCCGAAATGAACAGGATAGGCGTCATTGTCGATGTCGCCCACTCCGGATGGCAAACGAGCTTTGAGACAGCCCGAACATCCTCGAAGCCAATTGTTGCCAGCCACACCACCTGTAGCCAAATCTACCCGCACATCCGATCCAAGCCTGACGAAGTGATCCGCGCAATCGCGGACACAGGCGGTTACGTGGGTATCTGCTGCATTCCCCGGTTCCTCCGGCGCACTGGCGATATCTTGGCCCTGATTGACCACATCGACTACGCGGTCCAAGAATTCGGGCCTGACCACGTCGCAATCGGAACGGACGTTGCGTATCGTTCCAGATTCTCGGACGCGGAGTCACGCAAGGTCCCTCCGCGCAGGCCCAGCCGAACACGCTTTGCGGCGTTGTGGCCCGAAGACGACTTCGTCGAGACACCAGCAATGACACGGAGCCTTGCCTGGACGAACTGGCCATTGTTTACGGTCGGCATGGTGCAAAAAGGATACTCCGATGAGACGATCCGCAAGATCCTTGGGGGCAACGTGCTGCGAGTTTGCCGGGCTGCGCTTGCCTGATACGAATCCCTGCAGGAAGAGTTGGCAGAGACCGCAGAAAATCCTCCGTGCGTGCTGCCAGAAACTCGTGCGGCCACAACAATTTGAACCAGCATCAAATGCCGTATACCGTACAAGAACTTGGGGGGATCACCTCCCGCAGCCAGCTATAATGGGACCTTATGGTCAAATCGCTGTTGTCTTTGTGGGTGCTTTGCGCCCTGCTGGTGGCGCCCGGATTCGGAGATGAACCACTGGCGACCTTGGAAGGAAAAGCGATCCTGGAATCCGATATTCCAGTCACTCCGGAGCAACGCAAGCTAGAGCAGCAACTCTACCAATTGCAATCGCAGGCTCTCAGCGCGGCAATCAGCACCAAGCTGCTTGAGTCCGAGGCCGAGCGCCGCGGCGTCACGGTCGACGAACTCGTGGCGGCCGAGATCAATCCCAAGATCGGCGTCCCGACCAGCACCGAAATCGCAAACCTATACAACGCGCAGAAGGACAAGATCAACCGACCGCTGAAGGAAGTTCGCGACCAGGTGGTAGAGGCCATCCAGCGGGCGAAGGCCAACGTCCACTTGTCGGACTTCGTCAACCAGCTGAGAGAGGCTTCCAATCTCAAGATCTTGCTTGATCCGCCCCGCCTCCCGGTCGACTTGGAAAACGTCCGGTTCACGGGCCCGGATAGCGCCCCGGTGACTGTCGTCGAGTACTCGGACTTCCAGTGCCCGTACTGCCGCAAGGCGCAGCCTGTGCTGGCTGAATTGCGCGAGCAATACGGCGATCTGGTCCGCTGGGGATTCAAGGATCTACCCCTGACCGAAATCCATCCCGAGGCCATGCGTGCCGCGCACGCCGCCCGATGCGCGAACGACCAAGGGGAGTTCTGGGCCTACCGAGCCAAGCTCTTCGAGCAAGAACTCTTTACTGACGCGATGTACCAGGATGTGGCGAAGGAAGTCGGTGTCAACGGGAAAAAGCTCATGGAATGCTTGGATTCAGGCAAGTACACGGCCGACATCGAGAAGGACGCGCGCGAAGCTCGGATGTTTGGGATCGAGGGCACTCCCGCCTTCCTGATCAACGGAGCGCTGGCCGTTGGTGCCCTGCCAATCGAAACCTTCCAGCAGTACATTCGCCGGGAGTTGCCAGAACCAGAAGACTCGGACAGCACCGAGTAGCGCGAATGGATTCGGCACTGACCGATCCGATGCGGGTCTGGGTGTCAAGGGCCTTGCCTTTCCTGTATGATTCGCCTCAGGTAGCGATCCACCGGCGCCGGACACGCGCAAATCCCAGCAGACAATCGGGCCGGGATGCCGGCTCGGCGAGCGCGGTAAGAAGCATCGGACTCAGGAGGCAAGTGTGGCATTCTCGCGAAGAGTTTTCCTAGGCGCTGGCGCAGGAGTGCTGGCACAGGCACAGAGTGTTGCGCCAAGCGACCGCATCACCGTGGGCATGATCGCGACCGGCTCGCGATCCCACGAATTGCTCGAGGCGATCAAGAAAGTCGACGGAACGGAGATCGTGGGCGTCTGCGACGCCTACACCGGCCGCGTGCAGCGTGCCATCGAGCGAACATCGTCACGTGCCAAGGACTACGGAAGCTACGAACGCATCCTCGATGATCCGGCGATCGATGCGGTGACGGTCGGGACTCCTGACCACTGGCACAAGCAAATGGTGGTCGAGGCCTTGGAGGCTGGCAAGGACGTGTACTGCGAGAAGCCGTTAACGTACACGATCGACGAGGGCCTGAAAATCGCAGCCGTCGCCGAAAAGACCGGTCGTATCGTGCAGGTCGGCAGCCAATCGATCAGCGGCAACCTCATGAAGGAGCTTCGCGAATGGGTACAGTCTGGCAAGCTCGGCCAGGTGACGATGATTCGCGCGGCCTACAATCGCAACAGCCCCGGCGGATCCTGGCTGTATCCTATCCCTCCCGATGCCTCGCCGGAAACCGTCAACTGGGAAGCCTTCCTGGGACCGGCTCCAGCCCACGAGTTCGACTTGGAGCGCTTCTTCAGGTGGCGCTGCTACAGGGAGTATTCGGGAGGCATCGCCACCGACCTGTTCGTGCATCTGTGCACAACCGTTCACTTCGTGATGGGCGCGCAGATGGCCGCTGAAGTCATGGCGATGGGCGATATTTACAGGTGGACCGAGAACCGGAACGTGCCAGACACGCTCAACGCGCTGCTGCGCTATCGCGAAGGGTTCACGGTCAACCTCAGCTCGACCTTCAACAGTCGCGCGGATGATGGCTACCAGTTCCAGGTTCTGGGCACGGAAGGGGCGGCCGTGGTAAAGGGCCGCGACTTGGAATTCTATCCAGACCCGGGCACGGACAACAATGCTTGGATCGTGGCCGGCTGGCCGTCACATCTCGAGGCGGAGTACTACCGTACGCCGGCGGGCGCAGCCGAGCTGCGTCGGTCCTCCGCTCCCGAGGAAGAGGTGTATACAGGCGACGGACCCTCGCCAACTGTCGCGCATTTCCAGGACTTCTTCTCCGCGATAAGGAATCGCGGCGCGACGGTCGAGGATGCGTGGGTGGGTCACTACGCCGCATCTTGCGCGCACCTCATCAATGCAGCGGCTGAGAGCGGAGAGACGCAACGGTGGGACTTCGAGAAGCACCGCCAAGCGTAGCACTGCAACAATTCTATCGGCACTGTAACAACTGGCCTGTAAGTTTCTCATAAAAAAGGAGAAAAAGATGAACGGTTCTGGAATCGGCTGGCTCTATTTTGCATTGATGACCGTCTCCTGCTGGGGTTTGTACGGCATTTTCCTGCATAGCGGGCAGATTGGCATGGCCGACCCCGTGAATGGACGGTACAAGGCCTTTCTGTTCGTCGGAATAGCGTATTTCCTGGTTGCCGTGCTGGCACCGCTCGCCATCCTACTCGTGTCCGGCGCGGATTGGGACTACCCCGTCAAGGGAATGGCTTTGTCGCTCGTCGCCGGCACCTTCGGCGCGATCGGGGCGTTCGGGGTGCTGCTGGCGTTCGGTGCCAAGGGTACCCCGGCTGTCGTCATGTCGATCATCTTTGCGGGAGCTCCGATCGTCAACGCCGTGGTCTCGATGATCCAGCATCCGCCGGCCGGGGGCCTCGGCGGAATTCGCTGGCAGTTCTTCGCCGGCATCGCGCTAGCGGCGCTGGGAGGATGCCTTGTCACGCTCTACAAGCCGAATCCAGCGCCGCCGAAGGCATCCTTGGCCCAATCAGCCGTTTCCTCGGCACCAGCAGGCGGACCGGTCGCGGGGATAGGCCACTAGTTCCGAGCCGTCTAGGAAGGTCGCCGGGAGTCAGTGCCACGCGCCCAGGTAATCCGTAGTCTGGCGGGCGGCGGCCTGATGGGCTTGGCGAACCTCGTTCCGGGAGTGTCCGGCGGCACGATGCTGCTCGCTGCCGGAGTCTACCCGCAATGCGTCGATGCGCTTGCAAGGGTGACCACCCTGAGACCGGACCGTCAGTCGGTCGGACTGCTGTTGGCGGTTGCCGGCTCGGCCGCCCTCGTCATCCTGCTTCTGGCAGGGCTCGTCAAGAGTCTGGTCGTCGAACACCGCTGGGCGATGTACAGCTTGTTCCTGGGCTCGACGCTCGGGGGCATTCCCGTCCTGTGGAGGCTCATCGAGAAACCCGAAGCACGGACGTGGGCCGGTTCAGGCGCAGGGTTGGCAGCGATGGTTGCCACGAGCCTCGCGCCGGCATCCGCAGCTCCGGCCGCCGAGGCCCCGACCCTGGTGCTGTTCCTCGCCGGTTTCGGAGCATTCGCGGCGATGATGCTGCCCGGCCTGTCCGGCGGCTACTTGCTAGTTCTGAGCGGACAATACATCACGATTCTCGGGGCAATCGAAGATTCCAGGGACTCGCTGCTGGCAGCGGAGGGACCGCAGTGGGCAACGCTGACTGACCCGCTCGCCATCCTCGCGCCGTTCGCTTTGGGATGCCTGACGGCCGTGGTCGGAGTCAGCAGCCTGATCCGATTGCTCCTCCTGAGACAGCGGGCGGTAACGCTCGGTTTCCTGCTAGGCCTGCTCGGAGGTGCCGTGCTGGGGCTCTGGCCCTTTGAAAGTGACGGCGGCGGACCGCCGCTCCCCGACTTGGCCAGAGCAGTCGCGGCTATTGGATTGGTGACCGGCGGGTTCGTTCTTACCAGCGCCATCGGCCGATTCGGGCGTGACGAGGCTTGACTATGATGGATTCTGGCCGTCAGGCGCTTACCGCGCGTCAACACCCCCCGCATGAAGGCATTGCAACTAGTCGCCCCCCAGAAGCTTGAGATGGGCATCCTGCCGGACCCGCCGGATCCTGGACCAGGCGAGGTCCTTGTCCGGCTCCGATCGACGGGTGTCTGCGGCAGCGACATGCATATGTTCAGTGAGGGGGGGATCGCCGGAGTCGAAACCGAGTACCCCTCTGTCCTCTGCCACGAGCCCGGAGGAGAGGTAGTGGAATGCGGCCCGGGTGTGACTGACCTGGCAGACGGCGCCAAGGTCGCAGTCGAGCCTCTTGTGATCAAGGCCGAATGCGAATTCACAAGAACAGGCCGCCAGAATCTCGCCTTGGCGAACGAGTTCATGGGCAGGGAAATCCCGGGGGCTCTACGCGAGTACGCCGTCATGCCGAGGCGCAACCTAATCGAGATTCCCGAGCCCTTGACGTTTGGCGACGCAGCGTTCGTCGAGCCCCTCGCGGTTCTGTTGCACACCTACGAACTGGCCGACCTGCGAATGGGCGAAACCGTGGCGGTCGTAGGAACCGGGCCGATCGGCCTGATCGGCGTCGCAATCGCGAAGAGGTCAGGAGCGTCAGTGATCGTGGCGGCGGACAGGATCGCGCACAGACTGGAGCGCGCGACGGCGCTGGGCGCAACGGCGGCAGTTGACGTCCGCTCGGACTCGGCGGTAGACGCGGTCATGGACCTGACTGGATGTGGCGCACATGTCGTCGTCGACGCGGCGGGAACGGCCGAGTCGATCAACACCTCACTCGCCTGCCTGCGACCCGGCGGGCGGATGGTGCTAGTGGGCATCCCGTCGGCGGCGCCTGTCCCGCTGGCTCTCTGGACAGCACTGGACCGCGAGGCCCGGATACACGTTCAAAAGCGATCGAACGGCAATGACCACGACGCAGTGGATCTCATACGGGGCGGCGCGATCGCCGCGGACGACATCATTAGCCACCGGTTCCCAATTGAGCAGGGCCAGGAGGCATTCGACATGATGGCGGCATACCGCGAGGGTGTCATCAAGCCATTGATCGAATGGTGATTCCCACTGCTTCAGGTAGAGCCGCCATCGGCGCCGTTGGCATGCGCAAATCGCATAGACTAAAGAAAACCATGACACACACTCTCTCCAGGCGCCTTTTCGCAGGATCCGCCTTGGCGGCACCCGCCCTCCTCACAGCCCAGGCCATGGGCAGCAAGGTCCGAATCGGCTGGGCTGGCCTCGGAAACCGGGGCGGCAAGCACATCACCACGATGATGGACGTCGGCAAGGGCGATGTCACGATCAAGGCCATTTGCGACACGTTCGAGCCGCGGCTAGCCAAGAGCAAGGACGACGTAATCAGCAAGCAGGGAACCGCGCCGGACACATACAACGACTACTACAAGATGTTGGCGGATCCCGAACTTGACGCCATCGTCATCATGACGCCGGAGCACCTCCACCGCGACATGGCGATCGCGGCGCTTGAGGCGGGCAAGCACGTGTACTGCGAGAAACCGCTTTCCCACACGATCGAAGAAGGATTCGAGATCCTGGAAGCCGTTGAGAAGAGCGGGAAGCTTTTTCAGGTCGGCACCCAGCGCCGCAGTTCCAAGCTCTACATGAAGGCCAAGGAGATCTACGATTCCGGGGTATTGGGCAAGGTCGTTTATGCCCGCGCGTTCTGGTATCGCAACAGTGCACTCACATCGCCGGCATGGCGTTACAACATTCCCAGGGACGCGGAGCCCGGAAACACGGACTACGAGAAATTCCTGGGGCCCGCCAGGGCGACCTCCTTCAACAAGCAGCGCTACTTCCAATGGCGCTTGTACTGGGACTACTCGGGCGGGATTTCCACTGACCTGCTCGTCCACCAGACCGATGCCATTCACATGATCACCGGACGCCACTACTGCGAGTCCGTCATGTGCAACGGTGGCATCCATTATTGGACCCAGGACGACCGGGAGGTACCCGACACGATCACAGCAGGATTCGAATACGACGACCATTTCCACATCAACTACAGCGCGGCGTTCAGCACTTCGCAGTACGGTTACGGCGAGCAAATCTGTGGCAGCGAGGGCGCCATGGAGATCATGAACCTGCGTTACCTCAATGTGTATCCGGAAAAAGCCCGGGGCCTGCCCGAATCGGTAACATCGCGGCCCGAGATGCACTTCGATGCTCGGGAAGACTTCAACGAAACAAACGCGACCAACGATCATTTGAAGAATTTCGTCGACGGGATCGTGCGCGGCGCAGAGTTGAACTGTCCCGCGCGTCTCGGCCACGAAGCGGCTGTGACGGGGCACATGGCGACCATGTCGCTGCGATCGAACAAGAAGGTCTACTGGAACCAGCGCGAGGGCAATTACTTCTTCGGCTAACGTGCCGAGGACCGTCATTTGCTCGATGCGCCCGGGCTTGGACGCCGGGCATCCGGACAGTCGCCATCGGCGGTCCGGTATTGAGCTGCATTCGCGCAAGGCCCAAGCGGTTCCCAGCTAGGTAAACTATGGCCATGATCCACCTACCGGCCCTTCGCTGGGGCGAACCCTACGCGAGTCTGGACTTCGTGGAAGCGGTCCATTTCGACACTGGAGAGCCTGTCGCCCACGTGAGCCAAGTGCTCTCGGCGATGGTCCGCCACGACCTCAAGCATGCCGCGAGAGCGCGGGCGATGCTCCGGTCCGAGTCGCCTGTCCGTCTGGTAGAACACATCCGACGCGCCGGCGATCTGTTCATGAATGCCGAACTTCCGCTCGGGTCCGGCAGCCAGACGCCGGAAGAATTTGTTCATCAGCAGTCATCCACGACCGGCTTGCCCGAAGCGATGTGCCGGGCCAACATGGACAAGCTTGCGTTCGTATGCAGGGAGATGGGCAACATCCTCGACTCGCTCACCCGCGGCTTGGACCTTGAGATCCTTTCAACTGGCTTCGGACTCGACGAATCCGGCAGGATGCTGAGCTACCAAGCTCAGGCCGACGTCGTCGGCGCGGTGCTCCCGAGCAATTCCCCCGGTGTCCATACACTCTGGATTCCGGCCATCCCACTACAGGTCGGGCTGTGCCTGAAGCCTGGCTCCCAAGAACCCTGGAGCCCGTACCGGATGGCGGTGGCAATGATTGAAGCAGGCATCCCCAGGGAAGCCGTCGCCGTCTACCACGGTGGCCATGACGTCGGCCAGACAATCACACAACGCTGCGGAAGAACGCTGGTGTTCGGCGGCCAAGCCACAATGGATCTCTACAGTGGCAACCCGGCCATACAGGTGCATGGCCCGGGCTACAGCAAGATTCTCATCGGTGACGACGCGATCGACAATTGGCCCGACCACCTGGACACGATGGCGGACAGCGTTTTCCTGAATAGCGGTCGCAGTTGCATCAACACCTCCTCGATCTGGGTCCCGCGCCACGCCAGGGCTATCGCGGAAGCCCTGGCAAACCGCTTCCGTGAGGTCGGCCCAAAAGACCCGCGCGACCCGGAGGCATCGCTCGCGGCCTTCACCGTGAGCGGCGTGGCTGAGGCGGTGTCCGGGCTGATCGACGATGCCTTGGCCGAAGGCGGCGCGACGGATGTGACCGCAGAATTCCGCGCGGGATCACGCGCCATCACTAGAGACCATTGCTCCTATCTATTGCCGACGGTCGTGCACTGCGAATCCCCCGACCACCCTCTCGCCAACAAGGAGTTCATGTTCCCCTTCGTCAGCGTTGTCGAGTGCCCCGAGTCGGAAATGATCAGCCGAATCGGGCCCACCCTGGTCTGCACGGGAATCACGGAGAGTCCCGTCCTGCAACAGCGTCTTGTCAGTTCCACGTCCATCGACAGGCTGAATCTCGGATCCATTCCCACCACCAAGCTGGACTGGCTCCAGCCGCACGAGGGCAACATCGTAGAGTGGCTCTACCAGCCGCGATCCTTTCAAATGCTCGGCGGGCCCGGAGGCTCGCCAGCCGCAATTGGACCAGTCCCGGCCGACACTTCCATGCCGGCCTGACAGAGGATCCTCGTGGCGTGCGGCTTGGCCCCAAAGCTGACAGCGCCAGTACCCAGCTTTGGGCAAGGTCAGCTGTACCGGGTCCGATTGCCATGAGCCGCATTTTCAAGTTCTTTGTGCGGCACGTGGAGCATGCGCTCGCTCGGGGGCTGCTGGAGTTCTTGCGCGTGCTCCCTCACTCTCTGGCTTGGCGCGTCGCGGAACGTCTCGGTCTGGCCGCCGGATCATTGATGTCCAGATGGAAGGCCGTCGCCGAAAGCAACCTCTGCCGGGCATTCCCAGAGCTGAACTCCCGAGCTCGGCATCAGATCCGCCAAGACGTCTATCGCAACCTCGGACGCGTCGCGGTCGCGCTTGCCAAGGTTCCATACTGGACGGACCACGATGTGCGGGAACACGTTGATTTTGTTGGACTGGAGAACTTCCGGGACGGCGAGGCCAAGGGCCGAGGCGTCCTGCTACTCACCGCACATCTCGGGAACTGGGAATTGGGGGCCCTAGCGCACGGCGCCGTTGTCGGGCCGCTGCATGTGATGGTTCGGCCGATTGAGAACGGGTTGGTGGACCGCCTGGTCACTTGCCGGCGCGAAGCTCACGGGAATCGAGTCATCAAGAAGCGCGGTGCGGCGAGAGAGGTGCTGCGGGTCCTTGAACGAAGTGGTACAGTCGGCATCCTGGCGGACCAGAACACACTCGCCAGCGAAGCGGTGTTCGTCAACTTTTTCGGATCGTCCGCCGCGACCAATAAGGGCTTCGCCCAACTAGCGCTGCGATCCAACGCCGCAGTCGTACCAGCGTTTGCCCGGTGGGACTACTCCGCAAAACGCCACGTCGTGGAGTATGGACCGGCGATCGAATTGATCCGGACCGGAAGTTCAGCTGAGGACGTTGTCTCGAACTCGCAACGATTCCAGAAAACTCTGGAAGATCGTATCCGGATGTACCCGGACCAATGGCTATGGATTCACCAACGCTGGCGAACCCAGCCGGAGCGTAGATCTGGAGACGAGCGGATTTCGCAGGGTTGAACCGACCGGGTATACTAGCCACAGCGCATGGCTTTCTGTTTTTCTGATCCTGCCGGAGGATTCAGGGGTTGGGTGCGCTGGCGCATCCTCCGCGGGATCACCGTCGCTCTACTTCTAGCGGTTTCCGCTACGCCGGGTCTGTCGGCAGCGGATGGCGCGGTCACCGCCCAAGAACGTAGCGAAGCCTACTACCACTTCGCCCTAGGCCATCTTTACCATCAATTCGCGCAGCAGTTCATGCGACCGGAATATGTCGAGCGCGCGGTCGAAGAGTACACTGCCGCCCTCGCGGCCGACCCCGGCTCCGCCTTGATCCGGGTCGAGTTGATCAACCTCTATGCCGGGGCGAATCGGCTCGATGACGCTGTGGCCGTCGCAGAAGAGGTCTTCGCGGAGAATCCCGGCAACGTCGAGGTTCGCCGCCTGCTCGGGCAAATCTACCACAGTTACGCCTCGAAGGGGCCCCAGGGGGTGGTGGACACGGAATTGCTTCAGAAGGCAGTCGAGCAGTTCGAGAGGCTCGTTGAACTTGAGCCGGACAACCCCGAGAACCATGTCGGCGTTGGCACGCTGTATCGCGCTACGGAAGAGCCGGAAAAGGCCGAGCAGTCCCTGAAACGAGCCCTTGAGCTCGACCCTGGGCAGACGGACGCTAAGGTCGCACTGGCATACCTGCTCCTGCAGGCCGGCAAGATGCGAGACGGGATCACCGCTCTGGAAGAAGTCGTCAATTCCGGCGGAGATGACCGGCAAAACCTTGAAGCTCTCGCCGCCGCTTACGAGCAGGTCGGGCGCTTCCGCGACGCGGCTGCCATGTACGCAAGGATCTTGCAGACGCGTTCTGCCCAAAGCACCGGGAACGAAGATGTGCTGCGAGTGCTGCAGCGACTGGCTGACAGTCTCTTCCTTTCCCGACAGTTCGGCGCCGCCCTCAAGAACTATGAAGCCCTGCTCGCTGTGGACCCGGGCAAGGCCGAGTATTTGCTGAGGATTTCCCAGATCGAGCGCAGTCGCGAGAACTTCCCCAAGGCCTGGGAGGCGCTGGAGCGTGCTCGCGAACTCGAACCCGAATCGCTACCAGTGCAACTGCAGGCCATCAACTTGTTTCAGGCGCAGGGTCGGGCCGAGGAGGCCGTCAACGCGATCAGCGCATCTCTGGAATCCACGCGCCGTGCGGAATACCCGCGTTCGGAGCGAGGCCAGCGGGCAATGTTGCTGGAGAGACTCGGTCTCCTGAAACGCGATCTCGACGACACTCAGGGGGCGATTGCGGCTTTCCAGGAGATTGGCGACCTCGTGCCGGAAAGCAAGCCCCATGTAGCAGCGCAGGTTGTCGAGACGTGGCGGTCCGCCCGCGACTATCCGCGTGCGGAACAAGAAGCGCGGAAAGCGGTCGGTGAATTCGGTCAGGACTTCACGCTGGTCGAGCTGTTGGCAAGCATATTGGCCGACCGTGGCAAGACCAAAGAATCCATTCAGGTCATCGGGAAACTTCTCACGAACGAGCCATCCGACATCGATGTGCTGTTGGCGATGGCGCAGACATATGCAAGGGCCCGCCAGTTCGAGACTGCATCCAAGACGATTGATCGGGCCAGTAAGCTGGTGGAAACGGACAGGGGCCGGATCAGCGTGCTCTTCGCGTATGGGTCGCTGTACGAGCGGGCGAAGGAGTTCGACCGTGCAGAGTCCAAGTTCCGCGAGTTGCTCGAGATCGACCCGAACAATGCCGATGCCCTGAACTACCTCGGATACATGTTTGCTGATCGCAGCGTTCATCTCGACGAGGCGCACGACCTGATCCAGCGGGCACTGGACATTGAGCCCGACAACGGTGCCTTTCTCGATAGTCTTGGCTGGGTTTACTATCGCCAAAACAAGCTCGACCTAGCGGTCAAGTTCCTTGAACGATCCTTGCGCCAGTACCGCAACGATCCAATAATCCATAGTCACTTGGGAGACGTTTACTTCAAGCAAGGCCGCGTGGAATCCGCTAAAGAGCACTGGAGGCGCGGTTTGGAGGAATGGAATCGTTCCGCTCCAGCCGAGCGCGACCCGAACGAGATCGAAGGCCTCCGCCGGAAGCTCTCCGATCTGAATCTTTCCATGGTCGAGGGCGACTCCAAGGCGAAGACGAAAGGCAGCGTCGAGCGCTGACCTGAATCTCGGACCGGAGGTCGGATCATTTTGCTTGCGGCCGCACCCGCACGGAGGAACTCATGAGACTCTTCATCGACAGCGCCAATCTGGAAGAAATCCGCAAGGCGGCTGAATTCAAGATCATCGATGGCGTCACCACGAATCCGTCTCTCATCGCAAGAGAGGGGCACGACCACCACGATCAGATTCGCGCCATCTGCGGAATCCTCGACGGTGACATCAGTGCCGAGGTGGTTGCCACCGACATGGAGGGCATGATCCGCGAGGGTCGGGCACTTGCCAAGATCCACGACTCGGTCGTGGTCAAGATCCCTCTCATCCGAGACGGCATCAAGGCCGTCGCTACCCTGTCGAGCGAGGGGATTCGAACAAATGTAACGCTGTGTTTCTCTCCGCTCCAAGCGCTACTTGCGGCAAAGGCCGGCGCGTACCTGATCAGCCCGTTCATAGGCCGTTTGGATGACATTTCACACGACGGTTCCGAACTGATCCGGGAGATCGTGGCGATCTACGACAACTACGGCTACCCCACCGAGGTGCTCGCCGCGTCGGCTCGCGGGCCGTTGCACGTCAAGGAGGCCGCTTTGGCCGGAGCTCACGTCTGCACCCTGCCGTTCAAAGTGTTTGATCAACTGTTCAACCACCCGTTGACAGACATCGGTCTGGAGAAGTTTCTGGCCGACTATCGCAAGACACTCGTCGTTCAGGCCTGACCGCACGGAAGCCAAGGATATCTTCTTGTCCTTACCGCCGAGCCCGGAGACAAATCCGGCCGGTGCCTCAGGCAAGCCGTCCAATGTTCGCCGCAAGGTGATGCTCGGGCTCTTTCTGCTCTCGGTTGTCACCTACCTGGATCGCGTTTGCATCAACTCCGCCGCGCCGGAGATGCAGCGTGATTTGGGTCTCTCGAATGCTCAATGGGGTATGGTCCTGAGCGCGTTCCTTGCAGCGTACGGCCTGCTGGAGGTTCCGGGAGGGTGGCTCGGCGATCGGTTCGGACCACGATTGGTCCTCACCCGCATCGTCGTCTGGTGGTCCGGATTCACGGCATTGACAGGTGTCGTCAGCAGCTACTGGCAACTCCTGGTGGTGCGGGCCCTGTTCGGTGCCGGGGAAGCCGGTGCCTACCCGAATGCATCATGTGTAGTCTCGCGCTGGTTCCCGCCGGAACAGCGGGCGCGTGCCCAGGGCATCGTATTCATGGCCGGACGGCTAGGGGGCGCATTGTCTCCGCTACTGGTCCTGCCGCTGATCTCCAACTGGGGATGGCGCAGCATCTTCTATTCGTTCAGTTTGATGGGCATATTCTGGTCGGCATGGTGGTGGAAGTTCTTCCGGGACTATCCAAAAGACAACCCGAATGTCAACGCCGCCGAGATCGCCGTGATCGGGCCGCCACCGGAGCGAACCACGCACATTCCATTCGGAAGGCTCATTCGGAGCGGAAACTTCTGGGCGATCCTCGGCATGTACCACTTCTTCTGCTACGCATCGAATTGGTACCTGTTCTGGACGGCGAGCTACCTCTCTACCGAAAAGGGCTGGGAAAGCTCCGAGCTTGCCGCTTACACCGCCCTGCCCTTCCTGCTCGCAGCAGGCGCCGACTGGGGAAGCGGCTCGCTTAGCGACAGGCTCGTGAACCGAATCGGGCTCAAGTGGGGCCGCCGGATCGTCGGAATCACCGGTATCGGCGGAGCCGGGCTGCTCATGCTCCTCTCACTTGCAATCCAAGACCGGGTTGCGGCAAGCATTGTACTGGCCTTGGGTTTCGCGGCATCGGACGTGATGCTTCCGGTTGCTTGGGCCGTGTGCGTCGACGTGGGACGGGAGGCGGCTGGTACGATCAGCGGCGCGATGAACACAGCCGGCCAGTTCGGAGCTGTCGTCATGAGCATTGGTTACGGCATCCTGATCGACACCTACGGCTGGAATTTGCCGCTGGCCCTAATCGCCTGCTCATGCTTCCTGTCGGTCATCTGCTGGCTCTACATCGACCCCAGCAAGTCCGTGTTGCGTGCCCGCGAGGCGAGCCAATGACCATACCGGCCAACCTGGCGCCGAAGAACTGCCCTACCCTTCCAGGATGACCGGCACAATCAGCGGCTGACTCTGCCGAGAAGTCTTCCTGGAGACGTACCGACGCACGTCCACGCTGATGCGCTCCTCCATCACGCCGATGTCCCCGATCTCTTCTCCGGTACTCCCCTTGACGGTTTCCCGGATCACCTGCTTCGCCCCTTCGAGCATCGATTCCGAATCCTCGGAGACAACGAAACCACGAGACATGATCTCGATGTCAACCGCTTCCCCGCTCCGCTCGTCGATGGTGATGACCGGGACGAGCACTCCCGATTGAGAAAGGTGGCGCCGGTCACGCATCACTGCTTGGCGAATGATGTGATCACCGGTTCCGGAATCGATGAGCGCATGCCCAACCGGAACCTTGTCGGGGAGCACTCGCGCGCCGTGTTCGTCGAATTGAAGCACGCTGCCATTCTCAATCACGAGCGCGTCGTCGAGGTCGCTGCCGCGAACCTGCATTGCCAGGCTGCGGTGCTGGGCAAGCTGGCGGTATTCCCCGTGCACGGGCACAAAATACCGCGGACGAATCAGGTTGAGGATCAGCTTTAATTCCTCCTGGCAGGGATGGCCTGACACGTGGAGGTTGGGAAACGTGTCCCCATACAGAACCCGCGCACCGCGGCGGTACAAATGGTCGACCATCCGATAGATCGGTCGCTCGTTGCCTGGGATCATCTTGGCGCTGATGGCTACGGTGTCGCCCTCTTCGATCTCCACCTTGTTGTGGCGACCCAGCGACGCGCGGGAGAGCGAGGACATGGGCTCGCCCTGCGAGCCTGCGATGATCGTGGCGCGGTCCCGACGCGGGTAGGACGCGAGATCGCGTGGCTGAACAACGGTGCCAGGCGGCAACCGCAAGAGGCTGAGATCCGATGCGATTTCACACGCGCTCGACACGCTCCTACCTACGAACGCCACCTTGCGTCCGTAAGCAACCGCTCGGTCGACGATCTGCTGGACCCTGTGAATCGCAGACGAGAAGCAGGAGAAAAAGAGCGCGTTGTCGGCGTGCGCAAAGATGTCATCCAACGCAAGTCCGACGTCCCTCTCGGACCTGCTGAATCCCGGAACATCGGAATTCGTGGAGTCAGAGAGCATTAGCAACACGCCACGCTGCCCGTACTCGGCGAACTTGGCGAAGTCAAATGCCCGTTCGTCGATCGGAGTCTGGTCAATCTTGAAGTCTCCCGTGTGAATCACGTATCCCATCGGTGTCGACACCGCAAGCGCCATGCACTGCACAGTGCTGTGGGTCACGTGGATTCCCTCGATTTCGAAGCATCCGAGCGCGATCTTCTCGCCGGGTCGAACTGTATTCAACCGCGGTCGTCTCACGAGGGTGAATTCGGACACCTGCTTCCGCACGAGCCCGAGAGTGAACGCCGTCCCATAGACCGGGATGTCCAACTTCGCCAGCAGATGCGGTACGGCTCCAATGTGGTCAAGGTGAGCGTGCGTCAGAATCAGTCCACGCACGTTGTCGCGTCGAGATTCCAGATACGCGAAATCCGGGACGATGACATCGATTCCGCGATGCTCCTCCCCGGGGAACAGGCTTCCCGCGTCGATCAAGATGACGTCATCTCCGGATTCGAGCGCCAGCATGTTCATGCCAAATTCGCCCAGCCCTCCGATTGGGATTACTCGCAGTTCCTTGCTCAAGCCGTGTTCTAACCCGAATCCCCACGCTATCACAGCGAGAAGGCGCAGCCTCTGGAAGCTTGTCTCGCCGTGCGGGCGAAGCGCCTAGAGCTCCGACGGCTTCATGTCGACTTGCATCCGCAGTAACGCCGCCCCCAGCGTCTTGCCTTGGGCGTCCACCCGTAGCGATAGCGTTCCGCCACCACCGAGAGAATTGTGCAATAGGAAGTTCAAGGCCCCGATATTCGGAAGCTCGAAGCGTTCGACACGGCCCTTGCAGAGCTTTCCGAAATGTTCCTTGACACGCTCGGCGGTAACTTCACGAACCAGAATGGAGTAGTGCCGCTCCTCGATTGCGACCAAGCCGATATTCGCAGTGTCCCCCTTGTCCCCGGACCGGGCGTGAGCGATCTGGATCAAAGGAACCCGCACCGGCTCGATTGTACCGTCACAATGCGCTCAGGCTGGCACGGGGTGGCCGCCTCGCTCGCAACTACAGTCCATCATCTGGACTACGCCCTGCTTGAGCAGAGCGTGCGTTTCAGGTGTTCGATTGTCAACATGCGGAACCCATCTTCACCGACACCGAAGCAACGATTTTCGGACTCGACCCTGGAACGAATCTCCTCCACGATCTTGGCTTGGAACTTTGGTTGATGCCATCGCTCGAAACCCATTGCAGCACTGATCCGCATCGCCTCCGGACGAGTAGTCGCACCCCGGGGCTTCCCATCACGAGAGTGCAGGGGATCTGCGATCACTCCGCAGGTCGTAGCTCCCAAAGCGAGATCGGCTAGGCGAGCTGGATCACAGGGCAAGATCGGAGCAAGGGTACAATGCACGGCAATACCGGCATCGGTCAATGCTTGCAGTGTTCTGATGCGGCTCTCAATGGCCTCGCAGCGCGGCTCGTACAGCCGGCGGACACGGTCATCATCCGTTGTCAGGGAGAAGCTGACCCGCAAGCGGGTGAGCTTGGCGAGCATTCCCAGAAGCTCGATGTCGCGAAGAATCAGAGACCCCCTCGTCTGTAGGACAAACACTGCCGGAGGGCGGTCGCAAAGCGCTTCCAGAATGGGCGGCATGGACCGTTCGAACCGCTCCGCAGGCTGATACGGGTCAACCAGGGGAGAGCAATAGATGACCTGTGCGGGGCGCAACTGGCGCCGAAGCAAGGCAGGCGCATTGCTCTTGAACGTTGTGTGCTGCCCCCATCGGCGCCAGTCGTCGGGCCTCAGGCCCCCATAGATCTTCAGGGTCGGCACATAGCAATAGGTGCAGCCATAGAGGCAGTTGCGAGCCGGGTTCAGCGAATGCGTGAACCCGGCTCTCGCGATAAAGCCCGAGGTGGGGCTCAAAATCGTGCGGACTTCCATGCCGTGGATCGGGAGCACGAGTCCGTGAAGTTCGACCTGGCCGTGCCTAGTCATCACTAGCCATCTGCGATGAGCATAAACCGGAGCCCCGCTACAAGTCTTTGCTAGGTCGGCGATGAAGCAGCGCCGAATCGCTACAGCCGGATCGGGGCTTCCAGTTCCCGCTGGGATTGGGTTGCAACATTACGTTTCGGTTCTTCGTCCTACTTGTAGTCGGCTGGCGTTCGACAACCCGACGCCCGAAGCGTCACAATGAAACCGTCAGCTTCCCCGCCCAGCATGCCTGAAATCGAGCATCCAGCATCCCGCTTGCCGCCGCGCGCCACGGCCCAGCCTAACAGGGAGTTGCAGTCCCTTGCGGCCGGGCCGAGGCGCGACTCGTTCCGGCAGATCATGGCAAAACCCCTCACGGTCGTCGCCTCGGTCATGTGCGTCGCCATCATCGGGCTGGTGTTTTACCTGCAACAGGATCCATCTGCCTTGGCGCTCGAACGCCCCGAGGCTCAATACGAACTTCTCCAGAACGATGGTTTGACCGAGGGCGTGCCGATCTCGATTCGGCTGGGACCACTCACCGTGTTCGAGATCAGCGATCCTTTGGCCGGTGGCAGCGGTGCGGCGCGGGCACGGCAAGTCGTCGAAAGTCTGAACACGGCGCTCAGGGAACTCGAGGAGACACCCGGACGATTCATCACGATCGAATCGAGTGCGGACGGGGGATTGCCGGCAATTGTCCAAAAGGCTAGTCCAGACTCTGCCGACTCCCTCGTGCTAGTACAAGTCACCTCCGACGACATGGCCCTCGCTGGGACTGACGACGCCAAGCTGTTGGCACGGGTTTGGGCCGAGCGGATTACTGACAGCTTCCGGCTCCTCTTGTTTGGAGAGCCGCCAGAATTCTCACGGGACACCGCATTCGGCGGAGCCCTTGACACCCTGTACGTCAACGCTCGGGCGGAAACCGGAAAGCTGACCTCTGATGCGTTGTCCACTGCTTTCGAGGAACTCCCCGAGAACTCCCGCCAAGCGCTGACATCCTTCCCCGCCCTGCCACCGACAGAAGCGGCAGCAGATCGAAGCTAGGAAGTCCGGTTCGACCCCCGTCCTAGCCGCATAAGAATAGCCCGCTGGGCGAGCTCGAGTTCCGGCAGGCCCATCGCCCGGCAAAGCCCGTACAAGATCCCTACACCTAGGGGCACAGCGACAGCGAGTGCCGCCAGACGGCCGGCAAATGTGCCCGGCCCCATCACCGCTTCTATGGCCGTGGCGCTCAACCAGCAGCAGACACCCATCAGCGCGGACGACACACCGATCTTCAGGCCTCCCGCCAGGAGCCGCCGGCCCTCTATCCCGTGGACCTCGGCTCGCATGAACCCGAACAGGCAGACGAAATTGAACGTCGCCACAAGCGACGTCGACAGCGCCAGCGCCCAGTGACCGAACCCCAGATGATTGACAAACAGGTGGTTCAAGCCGAAATTCACGAGCACGGAAGCAACCGACGTGATCATCGGAGTGCGTACGTTGTCCAGCGCATAGAAACCTGGCGTCAGCACCTTCGTGCCCGCATAGCCAACCAATCCCAAACAGTAGAACGACAGCGCCAGCGCTGTTTGTCCGGTGTCGTGCTCCGTGAACTGGCCTCGCTGGTAAACCACTCCAACAATTGGCTGGCTCAGCACGAACAGCCCGACTGCGGAGGGAATCGTCAGCAGGAACACCAGTCCCAAAGAACGCGACAGCGTGTCGCGGAACTCGTCGATTCTCCCCTCTCCGGCATCGCGGGAAATCATGGGCAACGTTGCAGTGGCGACCGCCAGTCCGAACAGGCCGAGTGGCAGCTGCATGAACCTAAAGGCGTACGCTAGCCAAGACACGGGACCGTCGATGACGGCCCCCGAGGCATCCGTGAGACCCGAGGCGAAGAAACTGTTCACCATGACGTTGACCTGGACAGCGGCAGCCCCGATCGCGGCCGGGCCCATGAGCCTTAGCACTTGCCGCACGCCAGGGTCCGAGAACTTTATCTCTGGTCGGTACCGCACCCCGACGGCACGCAGGCTGGGGACTTGGCAAACGTACTGTACGAAGCCGCCCGTTAGCGTTCCCAACGCCATCCCGAGAATAGGTTGAATCCCGAACTCCGGACCCAAACCGAAGCCGAAGAGCAGCCCGGCACCAACCGAGGTGATGTTGAAGAATCCCGACGAGAGCGCGGGGAGCGCGAAGCGGCCATGCGAATTGAGCACGCCCATCGCCTTCGCTGCAAGCGCGACGAACAGCAGGAACGGCATCATGACACGGGTCAGGACCACCGTGAGCTCGAACTTGCCTTCAATCTCCGCATACCCGGGAAGAATGAAGGTGACGATGCTTGGTGCGAAGACGGCCCCGACGACGCAGATTCCAGCCACGAAGGGGACGATCAGCGTGGACAGGCGATTGGAGAAAAGATTCGCTTCTTCTTGGCCGCGACTTGTCAGCGTTTGGGAAAACGTCGTAACGAAGGCGGCGGACAACGCGCCCTCGGCGAGAAGGTCACGCAGGAGGTTTGGGATCCGGTACGCCGCAATGAACGCGTCGTAGGTCATCCCTGCGCCGAAGAGCCCGGCAAATACCGTCTCCCGGACAAGGCCTGTAATACGGCTGAAAAATACGGCGAGGCTTACCACGCCCGCCCTGCGCACAATCTGAGCGTGGGCGGTGTCCGCTTCGGGCACTGAGTCGAGCCGAGGAATCGGGATGCCACCTGACAGCAGCTGCCGAACAAACCTCGTGTCCTTTAAATCGCTAGCGTATCACCGTCCGGTTCAGGCCCTTCACTCGAGCTGGGCAAAGACGAAGCTCCAAATGTCCGCCCACTCATCGACGATCTTGTGAAGCGGCTTGCCCCGCCCATGACCCGCCGATTGTTCGTATCGCAACAGGATCGGCGCATCGCCCGATGTCGCTGTCTGCAACCGCGCAATCATCTTGCGCGCATGCATCGGGTCGACACGCGAATCGGAGTCCGCTGTGTAAATGAGGGTGGCCGGATAGGCTGTACCAGCCTCGATCCGGTGATACGGGGAATACGCATGTAGCCAGGCGAAGTCCTCGGGGTTCTCGGCGCTGCCGTACTCCGAGACCCATAGCTTCGCCATGCGGAACTTGTCGTACCGCAACATGTCCAGCAACGGCACCCCGCACACCACGGAACGCCACAGCTCCGGTCTTTGCGTCATGGCGGCCCCAACCAACAGGCCACCGTTGCTTCGACCGTGGATTGCAAGCCGGTCGGGGTCGACGAGCCCTTCGGCTTTGAGGTATTCTCCGGCGGCGACGAAGTCGTCAAAGACATTCTGCTTGTTCCCGAGCATTCCGGCGCGGTGCCAATCCTCCCCGTACTCGCTACCACCTCGCAGGTTGGCGATCGCCAAGAGATTTCCGGCCTCGATCCATGGGAATATCCACGTTGAGTAACTTGGCGTCAGGGCGATGTTGAAGCCGCCGTAACCGTAAAGCAAGCCCGGGACTGTTCCGTCCGCCGGAAGCCCGTGTCTGCCAATCAGATACATCGGGATGCGCGTGCCGTCCTTGCTTGGAAAAAAGACCTGGCGAACTTCGAACGCATCGGAATCGACGGGCGAATCGACAGCTTCCCAGAGTATGGGCTCGACCTCGTGCCCTTGAATACGGAACACGGTCGGCGCTTGTACGTACGAACTGAACGAAAAGAAAGCCTCGCCACTAGACCGCTGCGATTCAAAACCGCCAACCGTCCCTAACCCTGGCAAGCGTACCTTGCGCTCGTCCGAACCGTCGAGGGCATATGAATAGAGCTCGGAATGCGCATCCTCCATGCGGCCGACAAACACTCTCTGCCCCACGATTCTTGCGAACTCAATCACCGCCTCGCTCTCGGGGATGATCGTCGTCCAGTTGGCTGGCTCAGGCCGTCTCAGGTCGACGGCGACCACGCGGTAGCGAGGCGCGTCCTGGTTGGTGTGGAGGTATAGCGTGTCCTCGAGAATCTCGCCGGCATAGCTGAACTCCCCTCCGTCCGCAATCGTGACCATCTGAGACGTCGCTCGGTTTTGCACGTACAGGTGGTTTCGGCCCCAGCCGAGAAAGGTATCAAGCAAGAGGTATCGCTCGTCGTGGCTGAGAACCGCGTCAGGGATATGCGCTTTGTCGAGACCCTCGCCAAAAACCACCGGATCCTCGTCGTAGTTCCGCCCCAGTTCATGGAAATAGACCCGTCGGTCGTATAGCTCCTCCCCGGGACCGATCGACTCGACATCACGGGGCCGCGAGTAGTAAAAGCCTGAGCCGTCTTTCAGCCATTGAGGGTTGGCGAAGCGGACCTTCGGAAATACGTCGCTCAGGTCCTCGCCCGACTCAACGTCCCGGAGATACATCGTACTGGTCTCAGTCCCCTGAACAGACTTGCCGTAAGCCAGCAGCTTGCCGTCCTTGGAGGGCACGAACCAATCGACAGTAGTCGTGCCGTCCGTGCTCATCGAGTTAGGATCCAGCAAGACTTGCTCGTCTCCATCGAGACCGTTTCGCATGAACACCACTGGTTGGTCTTGGTCACCTGACCGTCGCGAATAGAAGTATCGGCCCCCAGCCTCGGTTGGGGTCGAGATTGACCCCGACGCAAGGATCTCGGCCATCCGCTGGCGGATGGCCTCGCGCATCGGAAGGGAATCAAGATACGACCTGGAATACGCGCTTTGCTCCGAGATCCAATCGCGCGTTTCCGTCGTGTCCGATTCCTCGAGCCAGCGGTACGGATCCTGTACATTGACCCCGTGGATTTCTTCCTCGATCATCCGGATTTCCGTATCTGGAGGGGGTCCAATGGCGGGGCCGCCACAACCGGACACTAGCTTCATCGCTGCAATACAAGCCACCGACGACAATATCTTTGATTCCATACGTCTATCGTAGCGACAGCCCACTGCACACAAGTCATTATCCCGGGGCAGCCTCATGCCGGTGAGGAAATCGAGCATTTAGGAATCGGTAAGAAATCCAAGGAGAATGCGAGTTTCCCGCGGCGCCATCATGGCATAGACCGCGGAGCGACGACAGGGACCCACGAGACCGCCCGGCTGATTCTCACTGGCCGTGTGCGCACGTTCCCCGAGCATCCACACACGCTGTGAGCCTGCCCAAGACGCACTCAGCGGCTTCCCGAACATGCAGCCAAGATGAGAGCCCTTTCCCGCTGCCCGGAACACACTCACGATGGCGGTCTGCGATCCCAAGACCTGACGGACCTGCAATGCACGAGAAACCGAAGTTCGTATAATCGCATCGTGGCAAATCTCCGCCTCGCTCGCCGCCAATTCCTCTCGATGAACGGCGGTGCCGTCGGCATCTCCGCTCTCTGCGCACTTGCGTGCAAAACCCGTCGTCAAGAATCTTCTGGCCGAGCAGGGGGCAAACGAGAGCCAGAAGAGGCCGGATACGGTCCGCTACACCCGGCCAACGACGAAACAACTGGCCTACCCCTACTGGCACTGCCAGCTAATTTCCGCTATCTCTCTTTCGGATGGGCCGGAGACCCGCTGGCTGGAGGGCTCGTCACCCCGGGCGCGCACGACGGCATGGCCGCGTTCGACGCTGGCGCGGGCCTGATCCGGCTCGTGCGAAACCACGAGATCCGCAGTGGCGCGGCTTACGCCGAGAGTCCGGTTTACGACAAGAATGGAGGCGGGGGCACCACGACGGTCGAGTTCGACGGAGCAAAGGGTTCGTTCGTCGCCGCACGAGCGAGCCTCGCCGGCACGGCGGTCAATTGCGCGGGGGGACCCACACCATGGGGTTCCTGGCTCTCATGTGAGGAGACCGTTCTCGGTCCGGGCGGGGAGGATTCGTTGGAAAAGGCCCACGGCTACGTGTTCGAAGTGCCCTCGGCCGGGGCTTCGACCGCTGAGCCATACCTTGCGATGGGCCGGTTTGTCCACGAGGCGGTTTGCGTCGATCCACGAACCAGCATCGTCTACCAGACCGAGGACCAAGGCCAAGCGGGCTTCTACAGATTCGTGCCGGAAGAGCCCGGCAACCTCTCGGCCGGCGGAGCCCTCGAGATGCTCGCCCTAGCTGACACTCCGAAGGCAGACACGCGCCGAGGGCAGCGCACCGGGAATTGGAGGACTGTCAATTGGGTCAGCATCGACAATCCTGACCCGGAACCCATCGAGGCCAACAGCGTCCACTCGCAGGGAGTCGTCAAAGGCGGGGCAACGTTCGGACGGCTCGAAGGCACCTGGTTCGGGCACAACCGCGCCTACTTCGTCTCGACCAACGGGGGAGATGCCGAAGCAGGCCAAGTCTGGGAATATTATCCGGACGAAGAGCGGCTTGCGCTCCTGTTTGAGTCCCCAGGCCCGGAGGTGCTGGACATGCCGGATAACATCTGCGTTAGCCCGCGCGGCGGCCTCGTTCTTTGCGAGGACGGCGACGGCGAGGACTTCGTCAGGGGCCTCACCACGAGCGGCGAGATCTTCCCGTTTGCGAAGAACAACGTGGTCCTCAACGGCGAGCGGAACGGCCTGGCCGGAGATTTCCGCAACAGTGAGTTCGCCGGAGCCACTTTCAGCCCGGACGGACGCTGGCTCTTCTTCAACGCGCAGAACCCGGGGATCTCGTTCGCTGTGACCGGTCCGTGGGAAAACGGCTCGATCTGAGCGTCTCACAAAGTCCTGGCTGATATACTGCCCATATTGGAACTGTGTAGGTAGTGTCCCATGCAAGCAGCCCAATCTAGGTTCAGTCCACGATATCTTGTAGTGCTGTTGCTCATTCTCGCCACCGGGTCAGTGCCAGCCAAGGGCGGGGACATCTATGTCGGTGCTTCAGCTTCGGCGGACCGACTGAACGTACTCTACGAGAAAATCGTCGACAACACAGACCCGCGGAACTTTTCACTGAGCCAAGGCCAACAACTTCGAGCCGAGGACTCAGCCACCGAACTGACTTACAGTTATGGATTCCTGGCTGGATACAAGATGCCGCTGAGCGTGACCGGTCTGTACGTAGCCTTGGAAGGTGACATGCTCCGTCACGGTGGTGTCACCTTGGGGCGTCTCGCAGGCTCTGGCACGTCTGCGGGTAGAAACCAACTCGGCGAGGTGTGGCCCGAAGACTGGTCCTTGGAGAAAGAGAGCAGTTACGGCCTGACGGCCCGTGCCGGTGCCGGAATCCCGTTGATCGGCACCTGGGTCGGACCAAGCATCTACGGACTTGTCGGAGTGCGCCGTCTCAAGGCTTCCTTCGGATCTGAATACACCGGGTGCGCGACCGAGACTGCCTGTACCGAACCCGACCAATTCGTCTCAGGTTCGGACAACTTTAGCGAGAGCTTTAGTGGGTGGACGGTCGGCGGCGGTGTGGAAAAGAAACTAGGGAGTCTCGCGATCCGCGGAGAGCTGCGCTTTACCGACTATTCCAAGGCGGGAAGGGTGATTCCGTTCGAGGATCTCTTCGTCTCGGTGCCGCTCGAACTGGACCCTGACTCGATCAGTTTCGGCGTTTCCCTGCTCTGGTATTTCTGAGCACCGACCCGGCGAGAATTCTGGCCTTCCAACTTACTGGGAGCCAGGTCTGCGAACCGACGGACCCCGTTCAGGGCTTGTTTCGCCCGATCACGCCCATCCGAGGCAGCCGGTCACGAAACAGGCGTGCCCGTCGATATCTCACTCTTGGTCGTTGGCCTGCGGAATCGCTCGCATTCTGCTCGAGTTCTGACTCTCGATAAGAACGATCCAGGTACGGTGTACGAGATGCACTCACCATCGCGGACGGGACGCGGACCTCGAAGCGATGCCTCTCTCCGGGGGAATACGGAGGCCATGGCTGGGCATAGAATCCAAGGCGGACTGCAGCTTGCGGCGGACTAACTGCGACTCGGCATCGGATACAGGCAACGGCTTCTCCTCGCTGGGATCTGCCCTCACATCGAAGAGTTCCCCGCTGCCGTAGAGCTTGTAACGCTTGTCGCGGACATACAGGACTTCCGGGTGGGCATAGGGCGTGTCGAACGTAGCCGCAAACGGTCGCGGAAAGTAGTACGTGTATAGCCATTCCCGGGGTTGTCCGGGCTCGCCGCGGAGACGGTCCCAGAAGCTCCTCCCATCCGCATGGTCTTGAGCCGGAAGGGCTAGGCCGGCGGCGTCGGCGAGTGTAGGAAGAAAGTCTGCAAAATCGATCAAGTCATCGATCACACGGCCACCCGGAATCATGCCCGGGGCGTTGAAAATGAGGGGGACGTGAGTGCCTGCGTCCGTCGGAGCCCCCTTGTCACCGACGATCGTGGTGTCTCCAAGCCTCGATTCCAATCTGTGATGCGAGCCATTGTCCGCGGTGAACACAAAGACTGTGTTTCGCAACAGGTCCAGTTCCTCGAGCTTGTCGTGAATCCGGCCCACGATCACGTCCGTATAGGCGACCATGTCCTCAAAGTTCTTTTGTTCGTCCTCCGAGTGACGATTCTCAGAATGGGGTGTCGGAACGAAGGGCGAATGCACTAGAACCATCGGGTAGTAGACGAAGAACGACTTTGCCTTGTTGGTCTCGATGAAGCGGAGGAGGAAGTCAGCGAGGATATCGGGACCGTAGTCGTCTTCGTCGACTTCTAGAATCTTGCCGTCCGATTCAAGAGACGGATTCCAGAAGCGCCGTCGCTCGGTCATAGAGGTGTTCCATAGGCAATAGGTGTCAAAGCCATGGCCTGCGGGAACACCCTCTGCGTTTCCGCCGCCCTGCAGTTGCCACTTGCCAGCCACGGCGGTTGCGTATCCGGCATCGCGGAAGAGATTCGCGATGGTGTACTGGTCGGGCAGCAACGATCCGAAATCGGCGTAGTTGCGAACATTGCTGGCACCGGTCATGAGGGCAACTCGGCTCGGTGTACAGAGAGGAGTGGAGAAACAGTTCGTGAAACGGACACCACCATCCGCCAACTTGTCGATGCGGGGAGTCTGGTACTGACGACTGCCGTACGCGCCGAAACATTCGTAGCCCACATCGTCGGCCATGATCAGAACGACATTCGGCAGGCGCTCCGTGGATTGGGCCACAGCCAGCGACATCACCGTCAGGAACAACGCAAGTCGACAATTCATTCTGGGAGAGAGTATAGCGACGTCGACCCGCGGACAGCACTGCGCCGGGCAGATGGCATGGCACCCGAAAAGGAAAGATACTCACATGCTCGGAGAGGTTCAATCTCGCAGCCCCCTGGAGTCCTTGTCTCGGCGCAAGTTGGACGATTGGGCGAAGTCTCCGGGCCGAGGCGCTGCCCTCGGTCGGCCTAGCGGAGCCTTTCCGCGAGTCACGCCGGTGCGCCGGGCGGCTGCGGCCCCCCAAACGACAGCCCTATAATCACGAAAGAAGGACGCTGGCGCGGATTGGGATCCGGGATGTCGCTCAAGACCCATACACCGACTGCACTTGCCGCCGTGGCCCCCTCGGCCGCCGAGGCGGCGGGGGAACCCGACACCGTCGAGTACCCGGAACGGCAATGGATCGCGCAGAGCGTCTGGCACGGGGAGGCGGTCTTACTGGCCACGGCCGCGCTGCGCAACCGCTTCCGGGACCGCGAGGACGTGCTGGTGGCCATGGAACTGGTGGTGTACTACGAGCGCGGAGACAACGCGGCCTGGCTGCGGCCGGACGTGCAGGTGGTGTTCGGTGTCGGGCGCGGGGGGAACCGCAGCACGTACAGGGTCTGGGCCGAAGGCAAGGCGCCGGACTTCGTGCTGGAAGTGGCGTCGCCGTCGACAGCGGAACACGACGCCCGCTACAAGGCGGGCGAGTACGCCCGAATCGGGGTGCGCGAGTACTGGAGGCTGGACCCGGAAGGAGCGCTGATGGGGACAGCCCTGGAGGGCTATGCGGCGACCGGGGGGAGGTACGAGCCGGTGGAGTCGGTCGAGCGCCCGGGCCGGGGCAGGCACCTGCGGAGCCGGGGACTGGGGGTGGGTGGGGGGGGGAGGGGGGGGAGGAGGGAGCCGGTGGAGTCGGTCGAGCGCCCGGGCCGTGGCAGGCACCTGCGGAGCCGGGTACTGGGGCTGGATCTGCGCAGCCGCAAGCGGGACGGAGCGACGGTGCTGGTGTTCGCCGACCCACGGACGGGCGAGGAGTTCGACGGGGCGCTGGAGGAAGCGGAGCGCCGGCGGCGGATTGCCGAGGACCGGGTGACCGCCGAGCGGCGCCAGGCGACCGCCGAGCGGGACCGGGCCGATGCGGAGCGGGACCGGGCCGATGCGGAGCGGGACCGAGCTCTCGCCGCCGAGGATCGAGTGCGGAAACTGGAAGAGCGACTCCGGAGCGTCGCGAGTCGTTCCCGCCCCTCGGGGCTAGATTCCTAGGGACGAGCCCTCCAGTCCATGGCACAGCCGACCGGTCACACTGGGACCGAGCCAGGCACTGGCACCCGGTAGAGCGCCGACTGATTCCCATGAATCCCCATCCAGGCCCGAGAGTCCCTTGTCCGACCAGTCTGCCTGCCTTGGCGCGATGCTGATCGTTGCGTTACGTTCTGGGGCTCAACGGCTGCCCTCGTTGGTCTAAGCGAAGCCTCGCTAGACTTCAATGTTCCGTGTGCCTAGTGCTGTGAAGGTGCTTTCTGCCGCTACACTACCCTCGATGCTCAACCGTCGCCGATTTCTTGGGCTTTCCGCCGCCGCGCTAGCGTCTCACGCATGTTCACCGATCAACGAAGCGGCAGAGGACGTACCGACAAACGTGCTGTTCTTGGCCGTTGATGACCTCAATACCTGGCTTGGATGCATGAACGGACATCCTCAGACGAGGACGCCAAACATCGATCGCCTGGCGGCACGCGGGGTCGTGTTCCACAACGCGCACTGCCAAGCACCGATCTGCGGACCGTCCCGGGCGAGCCTGATGTCGGGCTATCTGCCTTCCACTACCGGCATCTACGGGCAGATTAGCGATACCGACCTTCGCGAGGCCTCGCCTGAAACCGGTTCCACGCCGTTCCTGCCGGAGTGGTTTGCCCAGAACGGTTTTCACACCATGGCCGTCGGCAAGCTCTTCCACAGACATGCTCCCGAGGGCGCGTTCGCTGAATCCGGCGGCCGCGAGGCTGGTTTCGGGCCAAGACCGGCGAACCGCATGAATTGGGACAGGGACAAGACCAGCACAGACTGGGGACCATTCCCAGAGGCTGACGAAGAGATGCCGGACTTTCGGACCGCTCAGTGGGCGGTCGAGAGGTTGGAGCGCGAATACGATGAGCCATTCTTCCTCGGCACGGGCTTCCTGCGTCCGCACGTCCCCTGGCATGTGCCGAAGAAGTGGTTTGACCTATTCCCACCCGAAGAACTGGAGATGCCCCCCTACCGGCCAGGCGATCAGGACGACGTACCGGCCATCTCTCGCGAGCTCCACGCCCTGCCGATGATGCCGACGACAGATTGGGCTATCGAATCGGATGAGTGGAAGCACATCGTCCAAGCGTATCTGGCGTGCGTGGCTTTTGTCGACGCTCAGATTGGAAGAGTACTGGACGCTCTCGACGCCAGCCCTTACGCCGACAATACCCTCGTCGTGCTGTGGGGCGACCACGGCTACCACATCGGAGAGAAGAATCGTTTCGGCAAACACTCAGTCTGGGAAGAAGCCACCCGGACGCCGCTGATCGTTGCCGGTCCGGGGATCGCCGTCGGGAACACGAAGAAGCCGGCCGGCCTGATCGACCTTTACCCGACGCTTGTCGACCTCTGCGGTCTGCCCGCCAATGTGGCGAACGAAGGCCACAGCATGCGAACTCTGCTCGAGGATCCGAATTCCGCCGAGTGGCCGCACGTCGCCTTGACGACCTACGGACGCAACAATCATGGGGTCCGCGACGAGCGCTACCGCTACATCCGCTACGAGGACGGATCGGAGGAGCTCTACGATCACGATGACGACGCGCAAGAATGGGACAATCTCGCCGACGACCCGGCCCACGAAGAAACCAAACAGCGGTTGGTCGCCAACCTGCCCGAGGTGAATGTACCGTGGTCGGAGAAGTCGGTCTACGACTACAACGACTACTTGACGGCTCATCGGATGCGGAATCTCTGAACGTGCCACCAAGCGCGCCCCGCGCTTGAATCGGCCAAGGCAAAGTGGAACTGGTGCGGCAGGGGCTCGGCAAGTAGAAGTCGTATCATTCGAGCAAATGCACTTCACCCGTGTTCCCTACTCTCTGGTCGTTGCCCTGCTTCTCCAGGCAGCGGCCGACGCGGAGCCGGCATCCAAGTCGGGAATCACGGACGGGGAGAAGCCCAACATCGTTTTCATCTTCATTGACGACATGGGCTACGGCGACATCGGGCCCTTCGGCTCGACCGCCAACAAGACTCCTCATCTTGATCAAATGGCATCTGAGGGGCTGATACTCCGCCAGTTCTACGTCTCGAACACCAACTGCACGCCTTCACGCGCGGCCCTGATGACCGGGACGTATGCTCATCGAATCGGAATGGACGGCGACGTGCTGTTCCCAGGCGAGCGCCGCGGGCTAAACCCGGACGAGACGACGATCGCGGAGATCTTGAAGGGGGCGGGCTACGCCACTGGGGCGTTCGGGAAGTGGCACTTGGGCGATCAGGCGCAGTATTCGCCCCTGGAACATGGGTTCGACCAATTCTTTGGAATCCCCTATTCGAACGACATGTGGCCGGGGAACTTGAGGGGGCACCGTCACACCAAGGAACCCTATACGCCCTTGCCCGTCATTAGGAATGATCGGGTGGTCGCATACGTCGCTGACGGCGCGGATCAATCATTGCTTTGCGAGGCCGCCACCGACGCAGCAATCGAATTCATTCGGGCGAGCAGGGATGAGCCGTTCTTCGTCTACTTGCCCCACCCCTACGTGCATAGGCCTCGGTACGTACGCCGAGAGATTGCGGACCGAGCACGCGGAAGCGTGAACCGGGCTGTTGTGGAGGAAGTGGACGACAGCGTAGGGCGTGTTCTTGACACACTGCGTGCGCTCGATGCCACGGAGGAAACCTTGGTCATCTTCACATCGGACAACGGTGGCGCCACAGGCATGAGCATGGGCCCCTTGCGCGGCGGAAAAGGTGGTCGCAAGTACGAGGGCCACATGCGCGTGCCCGCAATCGCCTGGTGGCCAGGAACGATCCCGGCGAAACGGACAACCGACGAGATCGTAACGACAATCGATATCTTGCCCTCGCTGGCGGCCCTTGTCGGTGCGGACCTTCCCGACCACGCCATCGACGGCAAAAATGCTCTGGCCGTCCTCCTGGATAAGCCGAACGCGCATTCGCCACACAATCTGCTGTTCTACGAGGACGAAGGCATCCGTCGCGGCGATTGGAAGCTCGTTCTCGGAGATTCTGGCAGTCTTGAGCTGTACGACTTAGCGGTGGACAGCGGTGAGACGACCGACTTGTCGGCCGCACACCCCGCGCTCGTGAAGGAGTTGCGGGCGCTGCTGGCAGACCACGCGGCAGAGATCGCAGCCAACCGGAGGACAGCGGGCCGAGTCAATACGGCTCGACCACTCATCGTGGAGTCCGGAGATCTTCCCAAGCTGCGGGATGTCATGGGCGTCGATGACTTCGAACCCGTTCCAGAGCGCCGGTGACAGCGTGCCGCGCTCTTCCCGCAGGCAACCTAGCGGCCGTAGCCAGGGGCCGGCTTCGAACAGGAGATTTCCGTCCTTGGTAGCATTGGGCGGCAAGGAGCCTCGTTCGATGCCGCAATCCGTTTGTGCACACATCGTCTTCTCGATCAGTGCTTTAGCCGCACTATCGGCCTCAATGGCATCCGCGCAGAAGCCCAATGTCATCGTCGTTATGACCGACGATCAGGGCTACGGCGATCTCTCCGCCCACGGAAATCCCGTGCTGAAGACTCCGAGCATGGACAAGCTCCACTCGCAGAGCGTCCGGTTCACCGATTTCCACGTTGCACCCATGTGCACCCCCACACGGGGCCAACTGCTGACGGGACGAGACGCGATCGACAACGGTGCCTCGTTCGTGTGCATGGGCCGGTCTCTGGTCCGGGAGGAGTTGCCCACAATGGCCGACGTTTTCCAGAGTGCCGGCTACGCGACAGGGCACTTCGGCAAGTGGCACCTGGGCGACAACTACCCGTTTCGTCCGCAAGACCGCGGGTTTCAGGAGACCGTGCATCACGGCGCCTGGGGGATCACGTCCTTGGCCGACTATTTCGGGAACGATTACTTCAACGATCACTACCGCCACAATCGCCGTATGGAGCAGTACACGGGCTACTGTACCGACGTTTGGTTTGAAGAAACGATGGCCTGGATTCGACTTCAGGCTCGCGCCGAGCAACCATTCCTGGTCTACCTGGCCACTAACGCCCCACACGTTCCGCTTTGGGCGCCGCAGAAGTACATCGACCCGTATCTGGGCAAGGTCGAATCTCGCATCGCGAAGTTCTTCGGGATGATCGCTTCCATTGACGAAAACATGGGACGATTGACTGCGCTCCTTGACGAATTGGGGATTGCGGACGACACGATCTTCGTGTTCCTGGGCGACAACGGGACAGCGCAGGGCGAGACCGTTTTCAATGCAGGGATGCGCGGCAAGAAGCGTTCTCTGTACGACGGCGGCCACCGCGTACCGCTGTTCGTGCGCTGGCCGGCAGGGAACATCGGCTCTCCGCGCGACGTCGACGCCCTGACACACGTGCAGGACGTGCTGCCGACGCTGCTGGAACTCAGTGGTGTGCCGGCTCCGGCCGAGGCAGCTTTCGACGGAGTCAGCCTCGCGCCGCTATTGCGCGGGGCAAAGCAGGATCTGAGTGAGCGCATGTTGATAGTGCAGTACGGTGGCGTTCCTGAGAAGCACCGCGACGCCGCGGTGATGTGGAACAAGTGGCGCCTGGTCAACGGAAAGCAATTGTATGACCTCAGCAGGGACCCTGGGCAACAGGAGGACGTCGCCGGAGAGTTCCCCGACACGGCAGCCACAATGCAATCCCGCTACGACCAGTGGTGGGACGATCTGATGCCGGCATCCGAGGCGTATCAGCCGATAGCCATTGGCGCGGGCGCTGAGAATCCAACGCGGCTGAGCGCTTCGGATTGGAACGGGGTCTACTGCGACAATCCGGGCTGCGTGCGAGGCGGCCAGGTGCTGTCAGGCCCCTGGAGCATCCGGGTAGAACGGCCCGGACGCTATCGATTTTCGTTACGTCGCTGGCCGAAGGAGTCTGGCCTTGCCCTTCGCGACCCGGCACCGCCGCTCCGCGGCAAGTACGGGGACCTGATGGCAGGGAAGGCATTGCCGATTTCGCATGCCCGCCTCCGTATAGGCGAGTTAGACCTGCGGCAACGAGTCGGTCCGGATCATCAGGAAGTAGTTTTCGAGATCGACCTAGAGCCAGGCGAAAGGCAACTCCAGAGCTGGTTTCTCGATGAAGCCGAAGAATTGCTGGCCGGAGCCTACTACGTGGAAGTCGAGCACGTGACTACCAATGCTCAGGGGACTGACTCGTCCTCCTTATGCCCACCGACCGACTCTTCCTGTATAGGTGGGCAAGAGGCACCCGTCTCGCAGCCGGATACTGCTGAATCCAAACAATAGACCTTTCCCTTGGTCGCTTACGCAGGCCACAAGAATCGCGTTCCGTCAACTACTGGATTCAAGACTGGCGCAATCAATCCCCGCTTGTCCCACATGCCGCACGGGTTCCTCACGGCTATCGCGAAGGTTCGTCCGCGGGTAGCGGTTCCAGGCCTTCGATCTCTTCAAACGAGATCGTCGCCTCAGCCGTGAACTTGCGATACAGGCGAAATTCGAGATCGTTACGAGTGAGCAGACGGCCACTTCGGAGGAACGCCTGGGCTTTCAGCGGAAGCAGGAAATCCTGACCGCTGATGTCGATAAAGTCGAAATCCAGCCGGGATCGAGCTTCGCTGATGGGAAAACTGGTCGGAATGTCCTCCGCTTCCATCAGGATCCTGAGGACTCGACCGGAATCCTTGCCAATGTAGACCAAGCCCGTGTAGCCTGCGCGAATCCTCCGGGCACTGTCGGAGGGCGGCCCGCCGCTGGACTCCAGCGTCCAATTGGAACGGCGCAGCGGTACCCGGATATGGAACACGAAGACCGGGCGGCCGCGCAGCAGCGAGTGGCGCGCCCATCGAAATTCCGCGCCTGTTTCTAGCGAGAACAGGCTGGAGAGAATTGTTCCGAACTCACCGGTCGAAGTCGTGCCCCCTAGCTCCTTGAAGCTCTTGGTCGTCGCGGTGTCGTTCACGGCAACCGTCTCGTAGTCTTCGCGCCCGTCTATGTAGCTGACGCGAGTCTTGATTTCGTCGTGCCGAAGCCAATCCATCTCCGTACCGGTCGGGTCGACGAATCGACGGGTCACCTGCAAGCACACGTAGTTCGGCAGGTCATCGGTATAGGCGGTCGCACTTTGGCGAGCGGCTTCGATAATCTGACTCTGCTCCTCCAGGCCGGGTGCGGGTGGTTGCCGAGGCTTCTCTTCTTGCGCTTGCAACCGCTGCGGTTTTGGCATGTCGGACGTGGCAGATTGAAGTTCTTCCAAGGCCTTGAGCGTACGTGGCCCGATACCCCAACCAACGAATTCCTCGATCAGTCCATCAGTGACCGCGAATTTCACAACCTGCCGCTTGAGGTAGTTGGCAACATCCTTATCCTTGATCCTTTGGTCAACCGATGAACGGATGAATTGCCGAAGCTGGCTGTAGCTAAGGCCGGATTGCGCGACCAGGGTCGCCGTGATGCAGACAAGGAGCGCCACCTTCCAAGCCGTTCGCATGGGCTCAGTTTAGCGTCCCGGCGACGGCGAACGCCCAAACCGCTGGCCTTCCGTCTGCATACGCCAAGCAGAACGGTGATGCCACGAGGCAGAACGAACCACCCGTTTCGATGTATCTGGATAGGACCCGACGCCGTTGAATTCCCCTTGGCTAGTGCAACGCAGCCGGAAACAAGGGACATGTCGCTCCAGCTTCCAGGAACTGCGACCCGCAGACAGGACCCCAAACAGAGTCCCGGCACGGCGCGAACGGGTCAAATTGGACAGCGCCAGACCGTTCCACGCTTGTGGCCGGACGGCGTTTACAATGAACTCTCGCGAGTCTTCAATGATTGACTACAGCATCGAGGGAGACAACCTCGAAATCGTTCGAATCCGCCTACAGCCTGGTGACGAGATCGTGGCCGAAGCCGGGAAAATGGTCTACAAGACCCCTCAGGTCGCGTGGGCGACAACGATGCACGGCAAAGGGATAGGCCAAAAGCTGCTCGGAGGACTGAAACGCAAGCTGACCGGCGAATCGCTATTCCTGACGCACTTCTCGTGCCAATATGAAGGTGGCGAGGTGGGATTCGCTGGGGATTTTCCTGGCCGGATGCGCCCACTACACCTCGACAACGGGCAGTCGATTCTGGTGCAGAGCGGCGGTTTCGTCGTGTCCGAATCAACGGTCAAACTGGACATCGCACTGACTCGCCGGCTGGGCGCCGGCTTGTTCGGAGGCGAGGGCTTCATCCTGCAGCGGCTGAGCGGCCCAGGTATCGCATTCATTCACGCCGGCGGAGACTTCGTGGAATTTGACCTGAAGCCCAACGAAACGCTGCAAGTGGACACAGGTTGCATCGTTTGCTTCGACGATTCCGTCCAATACAGCATTGAGTTAGCCGGCGGTATCAAGACATCAGTATTCGGCGGTGAAGGGCTCTTTCTTGCCACGTTGACCGGGCCCGGAAAAGTGGTCGTTCAAACGCTTACGATCAATCGGCTCCGCCGAGAACTGGCGGCGGGGTTGCAAACGTCGTGATTGGAAATCGTGTAAAGTGAAACGGTTCAACCGATTACCATTGCTTGAAACCGAATTCCAATCGGATGCACCTAAGGAATTGTGGGTCTATTTGAGGATGAAATGCCGACCAGATTTTTCGTACGTGGCTTGACAGGCGACTCACGCAACGGTCATTGGGTTCAGAAACGTCCACTCCAAGTGGGCGCCCGTCACCGTTTCAGGCGGTTAGGTCTCGCAGTCTTGCTGTGGGGCATAGCCGTAGCCTCAGCACCCTCCGCGCTCGCCCATTCGGGTGGAGCGCGTGCCGGCAAGACCGGCGGTGGTTTTCCGGGCGAGCAACTCTGCACGCAATGTCATTCAGGAAGCGACGCGAACTCCGGATCAGGGTCCATTTCCCTGCTGATCAACGGAGCCAACGCTGCAGATTACACGTATACGCCCGGAGAGTCGGTCTCGGTCGTCGTCCAGGTCAGCGATTCGAATGCAGCTCGAATCGGATTTCAGCTCACTGCGAGAGTGTCGGATGGGTGCACGAACGCAGGCTCGATCGCCCCGGATTCGTCGAGCAAGCTGGTGGAAAGCGCTGGACTTGGGACCTGCGCTTCGACGCCCGGCAATATTCAATGGGTGACGCACAGGCGGGCAGTTACCGGAAGTTCGGCGGAATTCACGATTGATTGGACTGCGCCTGACGCCGACGCGGGTTCCGTCAAGATCGCCGCAGCCGCTGTCGCAGCCAACGGCAACGGGAGCAACAGCGGCGATCAGGTTTACTCGGTGTTGGCCGAAGTCGCAGCGGTTGCAGTCGAACCCCAAGGGGACCCCGTGATTTCCTCCGAACAAGGAGTGATCCTCGGCGATTTCTACAGCAAGACCGAGCGCGGAGCCCCGCGTGCGCTGGCGACCGTCCTTGGATCTGAATTCGTCACGCGAGGCAGCGAGGCTTGGCATTCGTTTGCCGCAACGAAGGATTTCCCAACCACCCTAGCGGGTACTTGCGTCAACGTAAACGGGGTGAAGGCACCTCTGAAGCATGTTGCCAATTCCCGAATCGATTTTCAGGTTCCCACGACCGTTGCAGCGGGCTCAGCGACGGTCAAGGTTTTGAGGGACTGCGAACTTGCAACGGAAGTCTCCAGTAACGAGGTTTCTTTCGAGATTGCTTCCGTTCAACCCGCCTTGCTGCGGTCCTCGGACGATCCGGCAGCAGTGGCGGCACTACACGCCGATGGAACTCCCGTCGGTCCCAAGAATATGCTTCCTGGAATCGAAGCATCGCCAGCAGCTCCGGGGGAAACCATCTCGATGTTCGGAACGGGCTTCGGAGCGGCCGCAACCGCGCTGGCGACCGGCGAAGTGGCTCGGGAGGATAGGAGCCTGGCTTCGACGAACTTCAGCGTGTCTATCGGAGACACTACCGTGCCTGTTGCGGACATCCTCTACATTGGCGCTGCCCCCGGCTTCCTGGGGGTGAACCGCCTGGACGTCAAGATTCCCACAGATCTGTCGAGTGGAATCCATTCGGTCTCGGTGGAGATCGACGACGTCATGTCGCCGGCCGGACCGCGACTCTTGGTGGGCGAGCCCGCGGCCTTGGCGCAGGCTCCACAGTGCTCCTCGGATTCGAACGTCCTCGCCGGGCAGAGCTGCGCTCTGTCATTCGACGGAGTTGAAGTGCGATTCACCGTGGATGCGGACGGGCAGAAGGCATGCGCCAGGGTGGCGGCGCGGAACGTGGAGCGATGCGGCGATCAATCCGTAGAACTCTCGCGCTACGGCGTTAGTGCCAGTAAGGACGAGATGGGAATGTGGTCCGTTGTTTCAACGGCCAGCCAAGCTACAATTCCAGACGCATCAGCCGGCACCACACCCTAGCAAGTACCGCTAGATCGGCTGCGTGTCGATAGCCGGAGAACGGCACTCGCAAAGCCCAAGAGGCCGAGCGCTGCGGGTCGTGACCTAATCGTCAGATTCTGCCGATTAGGTCGTGCAGTTCGACTCGATTTCAGCTGTGCCGGAGTTCGTCGCCAAGCTCCGTCTCCGCTAGAAACCGATGGTGAGACTCGAGAACGCCATGTGGGCTCGATACCCCTGAACTCCGGCTAGCCGCTCCGAGTAACTGAAGTGCTGCCAGCCAAAATTCCACGAAAGATTCGCTTTCAGCGAAACTGACAGGCGCGTTTGCGGCGAGAAATAGGACATCGGCAGGCTCGACACGACGATGGCGTCTTCGCGCGTGAATCGGGAAGCCCCGGCAAGCGATGCATCGAAGTCCTTCTTCCCCAGATCCCGCGTCATGGCCAGTCCGACATGAATCGTGACCCGTTCGGCAGGCGAGAGTCTCAATGCGAAGTTCACGTTGTGGATCCTGCTGGCATAGAGAGAGCGGCTACGCTCGGGCTCGTCGCCTCCCAGATCAAACATATTGAGGATTCCCGTGGAAACATCGAGTTGCAGCAAGCTATAGCCAGCATCGAGCACCACTCCAGACTGCGGTCTCGCCCAGCTGGCGTGCATCCCCTGGGAACGACTCTTCGAACTGTGGGCGAGCAACTCGGTCGGATTGTCATTGACCCGGTTCATGACGAATCCGCTGACGACAAGGTCATCGTGGCGCCAGCGCAGGCGGGCGGACTCGTTGTGGAACCGACGTTCGCTGGTGGGCGTCAAGGGGCGATCCGCCATGCCAACCTCGAAATCGATCGAGGCCCTCAACGCTGCACTCGGCACCCACCGAAAGCCCCCGGAACCGGAACGAACTTCGTTGCCAGTCGCCGTTAGTGCATTGGCGAACTCGAAGTTCGGAAACCTCAGGGCGTCCTCGGCCCAAACCCGTCGCGCGGACACGCGGAACGCCCCGTAGAGACTGACCGGTTTGATCGGGCGGAAGTTGGCCTCGGTTGCATTCGAAAGCCGACGAACCCCCAAGTGGTTGAATCTCAGATACTCGTTTCGGTAGAGCCCGATCTCCAGGAACGATGCCTGGCCATCGAGCCGCGTGTTGTGGAACGCGGTCGTATTGGTCACAGTCCAGCGAAGTGCCGGCAGGAGAACAAGGGTCAGGTCACCAGAGCTCTGCTTGCGATTCGCGTCGCCGATCACCAATGTTTCGCGGTGCATGGCCAGGCTTGCGGCCGGATCAAGAGTCGAGATGTTTTCCCGGAGCGTCGCATCCCCCGAGCCTCCCGCATAGACGTAGCGGGCGTTGAAACCGAAACGACGTTCGCTCCGGGTTCTCAAGGCGATCGTGGTGATCGGCGTTCGCCGGCGGAGGGGGTCAGAAAGAACGAAACTCTCCGCTGACTGCGAGGTTCCGCCATCCGGAAAAAGCCACTCGGCAGCCGTTGCATCCCCGCCCTCCTCGTAGCGGTCAAAGGCCTGCCTAGCCGTCAGGGCGAGGCCGGCGAAGCGCGCATCGAAGCCAAAGCGGTACTGGCTTCCCGCCTGCCTGAAGTCGCGTTGGTACCGAAGGATGTGATTGGGGGAGTACCCGCCGAATTCATCCCTGACAGCCGCCGACGAAAATCCGGGCCCGGTCCTCCGATTCCGGTCATAGCCGAATATCACTTCGAATCGCGATCCTGGACGGAAGACGAAATCATGGTTCTGGAACGATCTGGACGTCCTAAGGCCCCTCTCGCCACCCCATAGTGAGCCGAGGCGGTTGTGGTACCGAACTAGGCGGTACTGGCCGTCGTAGCTGTAGAGTCCGTTCTTCTCGATGCGGATGACGTGAGCTTGGTAGGGGTCTCGTGCAGCCCCAAACGAGCGAACTGAAAATTCGTCCGCCAGTCGTCCCTTCCCGTCCAGCGAATGGACCCGCAAGCGTCCCTCGAACAGCCTCAACCCATTACCGTAGTTCGGCCCGGCTCGATAGATATCAAGATCGCCGTTCGCTGAGGCAAAGCGATACCCCACCTCGACTGAATTGGAAATCGAGTATCCGCCAATCTCTTTCGACCGTCCAGACGCTTCCGGCACAGATGTCACCGGCTCTTGGGCTAGGGAGAGGGGACAGGCAAGCAACGCAGCCAGAGGGACTCTCATCGGCGGAACAGCGGATCGACATTCGAACCGTGGATTTTGGAGTGGCACAATACGCACTCCCGGAATGTGGGGTCGGCCAAATTGTGAAACCAGCGTGTCGGCCCCGGAATCCCTTCACCACGGGTTCCGAATCCTGCAATGTCACTGTGGCACTCCATGCAAAGCGCAAAGACTGCTGGGCGGTTGAGCAAGCGTGGGTTTGTGCTGCCATGGGCGTTGTGGCATGTCGCACAGCCCTCCACCGCGACGGGGGCGTGCTCGTGGACGAAAGGCCCGCGCTTGTCTGCGTGACATTTCACGCAAGCGATATCGTTGCCTAGCGCCTGAGCAACCATCCGCTGGGCGTTGGCGCCACCCCAGGTCGTGACAGCAGTTCCGTGAGGATTGTGGCAATCGGTGCAGCTGATCGCGCCTTCGTTGACGCGGTGCTTGAAGGGCATGTCGAAATGCGCCCGGATGTCTTGATGGCACCGATAACACACATTGCGCTCACGCGCAGCCAGGAGCGGACCGTCCTCGTGCGCGTCATGGACCGAATGGCAACTCAAACAGCCGACTTCCCCGGTCAAGTGCGAAGACCGGCGAATGTGGAGCTTGCCGAAATCTTCGGAATGACACGCGAGGCACCTACCCTGGGCCTCGCTTGGGAGCAGTCGCTGGAATTGTACTATCTGCGTCTTGTCCAGGTTGATCACATGTAAGCCAGCGGGGCCATGACAACCCTCGCAACCGGTCCGCTCGGGGGGGTCGGTCTCCCGCGCCACCGACTTGAAGTGCGGGTTGCGAACAAACTCGCTCCACACCTGCGCGTGACACCCTTGGCAGACTTGGCTTCCGAGGAACTGCTGGCCTGTTGGGGCACCAGGGATTTGGGCCAGTGCGCCGTGCGACACGACCGCTACGATCAATGCCGCCACAAGGCGTGTCGAAACGGAGATCACGGCAACTCCGAATAATCGAGCCAAATCCTCCGCTCGGTTCTTAGGGGATGCTTGCCCGAGTCCGGCACCGATGGCATGCAGGCATCGGGCAACTGACGACTTCCACGCGGAAGGGGGCGAATGGACGCAACCTCCCTCCGCGTGGCACCCGCATCCGATGCCATCTTGCGCACGATAGCATGGCCCCACGAACCTTGACCAAAACGGCTGACGAGGCTCCAACGGTGTTTGCGAAAGCACTATGTCGTTCCCTGCCTGCCGGAAACACGACATTGACGAGATCCATTCAAGGCTGGGCAGCACCGATATCTCCAGAAAGGAAGTCTCTCTCAGGGGCTTGCCCCGCCCGTAGTCGAGCGCGTATCCGCCGTACCCTCGTCCAGACCGCGCTTGCCAAGGCGAGGCTCGCGAATCCGATAGACACGGGGCGGGACCGGAAAGGAAGTTGCAACGTACCGGTCGACGGAGAGGACGCTAGTCAACTCAGGGGCTCGTAAGGGCTTCTAGAGGAGCATTCTGTGAGCACATTAATTGCCACCCCGAAGAGCACGGTCGTGGCATCCGACGCGTAGGGGCCACCCGCATACGAGGAGATGGGTGACGGAACGGGGAAAATCTTGTCCGGCGGCGCTCTGCTATACTTCGAGCAGGCCAAGCAGAGTTGGATTGAGGAAGGAGACCTGAACCGAGCATGTCACTCGCAGCTCAGGCGGAGCAAGATCTTGTCAAGACCTACGGAACCCACGCTAAAGATGTCGGTTCCGCGCAGGTTCAGATTGCGGCTCTAACGCATCGCATTGCCGAACTTACGGAACACCTAAAGGCCCACCGGAAGGACTTTTCCTCCCGTCGGGGCCTTCTCAAGATGGTCAGTCGGCGCCGTCGCCTCCTGCGCTATCTGAGCCGGAAGAACCCCGGCGAGTATGTGCGGGTCGTAGAAGCTCTGGGCATCCGGGGCTAGCGCGAGCCCGTGCGGGATTCGCAATGAGGCAGTCAGCCGAACCCCTATCCCGAATCCGCAACGATTCCCCTCCCAGGAATACCAACCCGGTTGGGAGCGGATAGCATCCGTCACTACCGTATAGCAGCGGACGGTCCGGTCGGGCCGCGCATCATTCCCAAAACTCTCTTGCATGGCCGCAGATAGGCCCCCCTCCAATACGGGGCGGGCCGCAGAAGGATACACCAAAAACATGAAACACATTGTCGAATTCGAGCTGGACAGCAAGATTGTCTCGCTTGAGACGGGCCGCTTGGCGAAACAGGCTGGCGGTTCCGTAGTCGTCCGTTGCGGCGACACCCAAGTGCTTGTCACTGCCACTTCCGCTCAGGACCCCCGCGAGGGCATTGACTTCTTCCCCTTGACGGTTGACTACCGCGAGTACACGTACGCCGCTGGTAGATTCCCTGGAGGCTATATCAAACGGGAGGGCCGGCTTTCCGACAAGGAGACCGTCACCTGCCGCATGATGGACCGACCTTTGCGCCCACTCTTCCCGGCGGGCTACCGCAACGAGACCCAGATCATTGCGTTCGTGGTCTCGGCGGACCCCACCCACGATCCAAGTATCTACGCAATGATCGGAGCCTCCGCGGCAGTGGCAGTCTCTGATATCCCGGTAGTCCTCACTACGGGGTCGGTACGGGTCGCGCGGATCGGCGAAGACGATTGGGTGTTGAACCCAACCTACGAAGAAGTGGCGGAGGCCAACATCCACATCACGGTGGCTGCGGCCAACGATGGCATCGTGATGGTCGAAGCTGACGCCAACGAAGCGGACGAAGACGCCATGATCGAAGCCATTCGCCAGGGCCACGACGGTTGCAAGAAGATCGTTGCGGCAATCGCAGAACTCCAATCCAAGGCCGGCAAGCCGAAGCGAGAGTTCGCTGCGCCGACGATTGACCAGTCCGTCCGAGACGAGATCGAGGCCAAGTGGGGCGAGCGGGCAGAGGAGGCACTCGACACGAGCAACAAAGACAAGCTGGAGAGCTACGCGCAGTTCCGCGCGATCAAGAAAGAAGTCAAGCAATACTACGCCGCGGACGCCGACAAGTTGGCGGAGGCGTCGTCCTTCATGGAGCCATGGCAGGAGAAGCTCTTCCGCAAGCAGGTCTTCGGGCTAGGGCGACGTCCCGACCATCGCGCCCCTGACAAGATCCGCGATATCTCTTGCGAGGTGTCCGAACTTGCCAGAGCACACGGTTCCGCGGTTTTCACCCGTGGCGAGACGCAGGCCCTCGTTTCGGCAACGCTCGGTACCAAGGTTGACGGCCAGCGTCAGGAGCGTATCGAAGACATGAACTTCGAGAAGCGGTTCATGGTTCACTATAACTTCCCCCCATTTAGCGTTGGAGAAACAGGTTTTATGCGAGGAGCTGGGCGCCGTGAGATCGGACATGGCCTACTTGCTGAACGAGCCCTCACGCCCGTGATTCCAGATCACGAGGAATTCCCCTACACCCTGCGCGTGGTCAGCGACATCCTGGAGTCCAATGGATCGAGTTCGATGGCAACGGTCTGCGGGGGTTCGCTAGCGCTGATGGACGCCGGTGTGCCAATTAGGGCACCCGTTGCCGGTATCGCGATGGGCTTGGTGACCCAGGAGGACGAATTCGTTGTCCTGACAGACATCGCCGGAGCGGAAGACCACTACGGAGACATGGATTTCAAGGTCGCCGGCACGGAAGCCGGCATTACGGCCCTTCAGATGGACATCAAGCAGCCCAAGGTAAGTCTCGACGTCCTGAAGCAAGCGCTTGCGCAAGCCCATAAAGCGCGCCTGGAAATCTTGGCAACGATGGCCGAAGCTCTTGGGGCGCCCCGTGAGCAGGTGGCGGAGCATGCGCCGCAAATCACTCAGATCACGATTCCCGAGAGCAAGATTCGGGATCTGATCGGTCCAGGTGGAAAGAACATCAAGGGAATTCAAGAGGACACCGGGGCAAAGATCGACGTCGATGATGATGGCAACGTGAGCGTCGCTTCGTCAGATCGGGCGAAGGCAAAAGAGGCCATCGAACGCATCAAGGCACTGACAGCTTCGCCGGAAGTGGGCAAGGAGTACCTCGGCACGGTGACAAAGATCGCTGCCTTTGGTGCGTTCGTAGAAATCTTCCCCGGCACGGAGGGCTTGTTGCATATCAGCGAAATCTCCGAGCAGCACGTCCATGAGGTAAGCGACGAGCTCAACGCCGGCGACCAGATTCTGGTCAAATGCCTAGCCCTGGATGGCAACAGGATCAAGCTCAGCCGCCGCGCAATCCTTTCCGAACGGCGGGGTGTGCCGTACAAGCCTCGCGAGCGAAGCGACCGTGGACCGCGCGACAGGGGGCCCCGGGACCGGAGCGGACGGGACCGCTCGGACCGCTATGGCTCCGGGGACCGCGATCGCTCTGGTCGCGGACGCCGGTTCGCCGGTGGAGGACGCGGGCACTCCGACGACCGCGAGCGGGGCCGGGACAGGAGCCGGGACCGAGATCGGGACCGAAGCTCCGATCAGGATTAAGCCACGGCGCCAGCGCAGTAGATCCTATCGAACGTCGCCGTGTCCTTCGGGGTTTCCGCGGCGACGGATGCCCTCCAAGCGATCTTCGAACACCATTCCGGAGTGAAAGCGGCGGATTCTGAGTCCTGTGGGGTTAGGGCCGAGAGCATGGCGAGGCACCAGGCCCACGAGTTCGCTGCCCAATACCGGGACACCTAGCTTCCGAGCCTCCCTGCACACTGCATGGAATGCCACCGGAAGCGGTGTCTTCCCCAAGTCGGTCAGGTTCATCGAAACTTGAGCAACCTGAGCCGAGGCCAAATACAGGCCCAGAGCCTTGACGCCTTCAATGCCACCATCGGACTCGCGAACCACGCTGGCAATCCGCTTGGCGGCTTTGGCGTCGCGGTCGTCAAGCAGGACGTTGAAGGCTGCGATGAATTCGCGGACCCCCACGCAGCACGCCCCGGCAGTCGGGTGCAGGTCAGGCCCGCCCACGTCCGGAACACACACACCAGATCGGACCATCGAAGCCAGCCTCTCGAATCCATGCCTCCGAAAGGTCTCCAGACGCCTCCTGCCTTCCCGCCGCGCCGCCTCTCCGTAGAAGTACACGGGAACGTTCAACTCGTCCCACAGGCGTTCGCCAATCGACCGCGCAGCCTCAACGCAGACGTCGTGCGGCACATCGTCAATCGGCACAACCGGAACGACGTCAAGTGCGCCGATTCTCGGATGCGCCCCTCGGTGCCTAGTCAGGTCGATGTGCGAGACGGCGAGCTCAGCGACCGACAAGATGGCCGCCTCGACCTGGCTGAGAGGGCCTGCGAGGGTGAAGACCGATCGATTGTGGTCGGGGTCGCTTTGCGAGTCCAGCAACTCCGCTCCGGACTCTTCGAGCACCCGACTAAGCCGATTCAGCAGCGTGCGGCTTCGTCCGTCCGACACGTTCGGCACGCATTCTGCCCAATACGGTCCGTTTCGCAAATCCTATTGTCGCGCCGCTCGGCCGCTCGGGTACACTCAGGAATAGGCGTTCCCGCACGATGCGCGAAGCAGTTCCAAAACCCTTGGCAGCGGCAACGCTGCTGTCGATTCTGGCCTCGATGTACCTGATTTTCAATTGGGTTCCCACTGAGGCCTCGATGGGCATCGTCCAGCGGATCTTCTACATCCACGTGTCGTCAGCTGCGGTCGCATTTGCCGGATTCATTCTCGGTGGATGCGCGGCGATCGGCTACCTGTCGAATCGCGTCGGAAACCGCGACGACCTCTCCGTAGCCTGCAACGAAGTGGGCCTGCTGTTTGCATGCGTAAACCTCATCACGGGCAGTTTGTGGGCAAAACCCATTTGGGGAGTCTACTGGGCGTGGGACGCTCGCCTGACGGCAATGCTCCTGCTGGCATTGATTTACGCGGCGTACTTGATCTTGAGACAATCCATCACGGAAGCGGGTCAACGGGCGGTTGTCTGCGCGGTAGTGTCGATTTTCGGGATGGTCGACGTACCGATCGTCTACATGGCGAACCGCTGGTGGCGGACCCAGCATCCGGCCCCGGTGATCGGTGGCGGGGGTTCCTTGGATCCACGCATGGCTTTCGTCCTGTTCTTCACGATGTTCTCGCTCGCCATGCTGTTCTGGTGCCTGGTGCGCCAGCGGCGCAGACTTGAATCGCTCCGCAGAAACATTGACGGGCTGCGACGGGAAGTCCAAGCCTTGGCTTGACGGGCCAGGAGGGAGCTACGAAGTGGAAGAGAACCTGAAATGGCTATGGGCGGCTTTCAGCATTGCGTGGGCGTTGCACATCGGCTATCTGGGATTGCTGTCGGACCGGGCCAGGAAGCTGGAACGCCAACTGAAAGACCTGCGAATCCAGCTCGCCGAACGATCATCCGAGCAGTAGGGCCGTGACGGGCTGATCGCCCCTTTCCCGCGAGCGCGTCTGTGTGTTCAAAGCCCCGGTACGTATCCCTGCGTCGCTGGGGCTCAAACGTTCTCCGGCACCACCCAAGGGGACCTGTAGTCCCTGGTCAGGAGTGTGTTGGCGCCGTAGTTGCCAACAAAGTGCTCAGATTCTGGGTCAAAGCGCAGCTTGTCGCCCGTGCGATAGGAAATATTTGCCAGGTGACAAAGCGCCGCAGAGAGATGACCTTCCTCAACGTCGCAGTTCAAGTCACTTACGCGCCGGCTCAGCACTGCTTTTCGGAAGTTCTCGAAGTGCAATGCCGTGCTGTCCTCATCGGATGGTTTTCTGCTCGGACCCGGAACTCGCTTGTCCCCGAGATACGTTTGGTACCCGCTTCCCGAGAGCGTCAGGAACCCTTCACTGCCGAAAAACAGCACGCCGATCGTGTGGGGCCCATTGCCCGAGTCTTCGAGCAATCGGCCCTCGCCCCCCGTCATCAGACCCCGGACCTCAAACTGGAGCAAGCGCCCGCCATAGTCGAATGTCGCATGCTGGGTATTCGGGGTTTCCTGATCGTCGTCGTACACGAAGTGTCCGCCGGCCGAATAGGCGTGCTCTGGAAGGTGGTCGATTCCCAGGCCCCATCTGGCGATATCCATTTCGTGGACACCTTGGTTCCCGATATCACCGTTGCCGAACGCCCAATGCCAATGCCAGTTGTAGTGGAAGCGATTTGGCTTGAACTCGTAGGGCTGGGCCGGCCCTAGCCAGATGTCATAGTCCACACCAGGCGGCACGGGACTGACGGTGGCAATGCCGATGGTCTTGCGACGCTTGAAGCACAGCCCCTTGGCCATGTACACATCGCCGATCACGCCTTCCCTGAGCCTCTGGATCGCGTCTATCTTGAATGGCGTGGACCGCCCTCCGTGTCCGATTTGGACGATCCGCTTGTATCTTCTTGCCGCCTCGACCATTTTCCGCCCTTCGAAGATGTTGTGGCTGGCAGGCTTCTCGCAGTACACGTCCTTACCGGCCTGAACCGCCCAAATCGTGGAGAGAGCATGCCAGTGATTGGGCGTAGCAACGGTGACGGCATCGATATCCTTCGCGGCAAGCATGTCGCGAAGGTCGCGGTACTCCCTGGGGGCTTCCGACTGATACTGCTTGGTATAGGCGGCAGCTGTCTCGGCCACGGACTGGTCGATGTCCACAATGGCTGCCACGTGCATGCCAGGGTTGTCGGCAACCGCGCGGATGTGGCTCTTGCCACGTCCGTTAACCCCGATCACCGCGGTGTTGATCCTGTCGTTGGCTCCCAGGACGCGCCCATACTGCACAGCTGTGAGTGTGGCTGCCGCCGCTCCGGTGGTCGAGAGGAACATTCGTCGGTCCATGATTGCCTGCCTTGGGGTCCACCCGAGTGTACGCTACGTGAACGAATTCCAGTAGGAGCGACAAATCACGGTACCTACCGGGCACGATTCAAGCGCCTTGCAAACTGACCAAAGCGTCAGGCTAACGGCACTTGGTGGTACGACAGAGCCCACTCTCGCATGAAGAGTACTCGTTCCGGGCGAATGCGGTACAGCACGAATTCCGGGTTCTCGATCGTTCCCAGAAATGCTCGCAGCAGCGGGTTGCGATTCCAAATCGTCTGTCTCGTGGTCGCGTCGAGCACAGGCTCGGCTGTACCGGCGATTCGAACCTGATCGTGGCCCTCGTCCAGATAACAAAGCTCCACAGCCGGGTTCGCCTGCAATTCCAGCGTCTTGTTCGAACTGCGCAGCGAAGCCACGTACACGGTGAACCCATCGGCCCCAACCGGCGAAACCGGCCGAAGCCTGGGGCGATCGCCGTCAACACTGGCCAGCATGGGGAACGGGGCCCGTGCCATCGTCTCGCGGGCAAGTTCCACCAAGCGGGAAACATCGACTGGAGCTGGTTCAGGCTTCATGATTGCAGTCTACCGTCGCTGCCCGAGGGCCCTGCCGGATTCGAAACTACAATGGGATACTCCCATGGGCCTCCTCGGGATCTGCTTCGCCCTCGCAGTGGCGCTCGCCCTTTCGTCCGACCGCTCGCGGCTTCGCTGGTCGATCGTCGGATGGGGGCTGGGTCTTCAGCTGGTGTTCGGCATCCTGGTCCTGCGCACGCCGGTCGGGACCCTCTTCGAGAGCTTCGGAGTGGTTTTCCGGCGCTTCGTCGACATGGCCGAAGACGGAAGCGCCTTGGTTTTTGGAGACTTGGGTCGGTCCGAAAACGGCGTAGTCTTCGCCTTTCAAATCCTGCCGCTGATCATTGTGGTGTCGAGCCTGTCGGCGATTCTCTATCACCTGGGCCTCATGCCGCGGCTCGTCGGCGCGATTGCCGTGGTCATGCAGCGCGGAATGCGCGCAAGCGGAGCGGAATCCCTCAACGTGGCCGCGAACCTGTTCATCGGGCAGGCGGAGGCACCCCTGACGATCCGTCCGTACCTCGACAAGCTGACGAGGTCGGAACTGATGACGGTCATGACGGGGGGGATGGCAACGGTGTCGGGAGCGATCCTGGTGGCGTACGTGCAGATTGGTGGGGCAAGCGCAGAGAACCTTCTGACTGCCCTGGTGATGACCGCGCCAACCTGTATCATGATGGCCAAAATCTTCGAGCCTGAAACGGGTGTCCCGCAGACCCTGGGACATGTCCCCAAGCTGTCGTCCGAAGAAAACAAGAACGTGATCGAGGCTGCTTCTCGAGGAGCGAGCGAAGGGCTGTCAGTGGCACTTCAGGTCGCGGCGATGCTGATCGCGTTCGTGGCGTTGATCGCGGTCGTTAACGGGATTCTGGGCGCGACCCAGACTGCCTTGGCTTGGCCATGGTTCCCCTCCAGCATCCAAGATCTGCTCGGACCGCTCCTCGCTCCTGTCGCTTGGCTGCTTGGTGTCCCCTGGCAAGACGCGACGGTCGTGGGCAACCTGTTGGGCACGCGGATTGTGCTGAACGAATTCATCAGCTATGCCGAGTTGGCGACCATCAAGGACACGCTCCGCCCCGACTCCTTCCTGATCGCCAACTACGCTCTTTGCGGTTTCGCGAACCTAGGTTCGGTCGGTATCCAAATCGGGGCGCTGGGGGCGATGCTTCCGGGCCGACGCGGAGAACTTGCCGAGATCGGCTTCCGGGCCATGATCGCCGCAACGCTCTCCAACTTCACGACCGCCGCGACTGCAGGCCTCATCGCGTTCACTCCTCTGCTGAATCCCTGAAACCATGAATATTGACCCAGAAACCTTCCTTAAGCTGCTGGCGAGCTTCGGCATCGGATCGATTCCTTTCGCCGTGATCGCGATGTGGGGATCTGGAACCGACATCCGAGACATCGGCTCCGGCAATCCCGGCTTCAACAATGTCCTTCGGTTCAGCAAGAAACGGGCGCTGATCTCGCTGGTAGGCGACACGGGCAAGGGCTTTCTGGCCGTGTGGCTGTTCTACGACCCTGCCGGGTTCGTCTATCTCGGATGGCTGTTCGCCCTAGGCGCAGTTTGGGGACACTGCTACTCGCCCTGGCTTCGATTCAATGGCGGCAAGGGGGTTGCCACATCGGCCGGAGCGATGCTTGCCATTTACCCCGGCGTGGCGACTGCCGCACTCGCGTTCTTCGTCGTCTCGCGACTGGCTGGCAGCCGGTTCGGAGTCAAGGAGCGCGGTGCATTGGCTTCGCTTCTAACCTGGGTCTTCTTCACGGGCCTGACGTACGCCATGAAGGGCCTGCTCCACACCTACTATGCCGGGTTGATGACCGTGTTCCTGATGTGGCGGCACAGGGCCAATATCCGGAGAATGTTCGAGCGCTGAGCGTGGTTCGCTGACCGGGGCTGGCTGTCTGGTATCCTGCCCGGTTGATGTCGCGCAAACCGAACTACTGGCTGATGAAATCAGAACCGACGAAATACTCTTGGGACGATCTGGTCCGCGACGGATGGACCTATTGGGACGGGGTCCGCAACTATGAATCTCGCAACAACATGCGCGAGATGACGGTCGGAGACCGTGTCCTGTATTACCACTCCAACATGGGAACGGAGGTCGTTGGCATCGCCGAGGTCATTCGAGAACACTATCAGGACCCGACGACCGAGGACACACGTTGGAGCGTGGTGGATATCAAGCCGGTCGAGGCGCTCAAGCGCGCGGTCCCGCTCAAGGCGATCAAGCAGGAATCCTCGCTGAGCGACATGCAGCTCGTCCGACGCAGCCGCCTGTCGGTCACGCCGGTGACGGAGGAGGAGTTCGGCATCATCTTGCAGTTGGGGGGAATGGCGGACGACGAGACCTAGCGGGATTGTTGCTTTCTCCAGCTGCCCGCCATTGCCGAAGCAAGGATCGGCCAGCGTCAGACGGAAACCGACCAGACACCTGCTCGACGACTCGACGGACGTGGCGATGCGCCGTCGAACTGAGCTAGTATTGACGCTAGTTCTCTGGCGCATGGCTCACGCCGCTTTACCGGTCCAGAACGCGCCATTCAAAGATCACACCGGCAACCGCAAGCCCGGTTCGAGGTCAACAATGACGAAGAAAAACCAATTCACTCGTAGAACCTTTCTTTCCAGCGCGGCCTCCACCTCGCTCGGCATCACGATCGTCCCGGCATCGGTGCTTGCCAAACCTGCCCCAAGCGACCGACTGAACTTCGGGCACATCGGCTTGGGAGGTCGCGGGCGGCGATTCCTCCGCCCACTCTCGCATCTCGACCAGAAGGTCGTGCCTTGGGAAAACCTCGGAGGAGCAGGCGACCGCTACATGCGCCCCGCGCTTTCCACAGCGCTTTGCGACGTGGATTCCTCGCGCCTCGACATGGCGGCGACCATGGTCGGCGGCAAGCCGAAGCTCTACAAGGACTTCCGGAACCTACTGGAGCAAGAGGACCTCGATGCAGTCTTCATTGCCTCCCCGGATCACTGGCATGCGCTGATGACCATCATGGCCTGCCAAGCCGGCAAGGACGTATACGTCGAGAAACCGGCAGCCAAGACGGTGGAGGAAGGCCGCGCCATGGTGACCGCGGCGGAACGATACGGGCGGGTCGTGCAGGTCGGCTCTCAGGGACGCTCTCAAGAAGCCGCATTCTACGCCAAGCAGTACATCAACAACGGCATGATCGGCACAGTGAGCGAAGTCAAGTGCTGGCACTACGAGAACCCCCGCGGCGACTGGACTCCAGACTCCGAGGCGCCAGCTGGGTTGGACTACGAGTCTTGGATCGGACCAGCGCGGAGCATTCCCTTCAACCGGACCCGCACCCATGGCAGTTTTCGCTGGATGCTGGACTTCGGGGGAGGCCAGATTCGCGACCGCGGAGCGCATGTGATGAGCGTCGCGCAGTGGATCATGAACGCAGACAATTCGGGGCCGGTTAGTGTGGAAGCCACCGGCGAGCCTCATCACGGCGGAATTTACGATACGCCGCAGCACATGACGGTAACGTACCAGTACAAAGACCCGGACTGGACATTAATCTGGGCCCAGCCGGGTACGCCTTCCGAAGAGCTCGATGCCCGGTACGGAGCCGTCTACTGGGGCGACAAGGGCCGGTTGACCGTCACCTACGGAGATCGCAACACGACCGATACGGAGCAGGTGGCGAAGGACTACGAGTTGCCGTATGGAGGCGTCGAAGTGTTCAAGAGCCCGGGACACGGAGAGAACTTCGAAGACTGCATCAGGACAAGGGAGAAGCCCGTCATGGACATTGAGTCAGCCCACCGAGTATCGATCCTTTGCATCTTGGGCAACATCTCCTACCGGCTGCGTCGGAAGCTGGACTGGGACCCAGTGGCCGAGATCGTCAGGAACGACCAAGAGGCGAACCGCATGCTAAGCCGCCCTGGCCGTGGTCCGTGGCATCTGTAGACGCCTCACATCGAGCAAGGTCAATTCCAGCGAGACGGAGAAAGCACAGCCATGAAGAACCGCAAGAATGACACCCTTGAAACGACAACCGCAATGGCCGCCGCAGGCGCTCTCGTTGCTGCTACATCGGCTCGCGCCGCCGAAGCAGAGGACAAGTTCCTAGCAGGCATCCGTAGCGACGACGAAGATGCCAACTATGCCGCGTGGTCGACTGCCGACCAGGTGGAGCCTAGCGTGATCCCCGCCTTGAGCGAACTGCTCGCGTCGAAGAAAGCGAATGTTCGCAAGGCCGCAGAAGAAGCCCTCAAGAACATCGTACATTCGGTGGGCAAAACGATCATCACCAGCAACCTCGGCGCAAACGTTGGCCGGCCCGACGCTTCTGGAAAGATGGACCGGCGGCAGCTAGTCGTAATGAACTTGCTAAGCCTGCTGGAAGGCAAGCGGCAAGAGATCGAGAAGACCACCGCTCTGCGGCATCTCTCGCTGATCGCAACCTCCGACGCAGTAGAAAAGATCGCATTGCTTGCCAACGATCCGATTCTCCGCGAAGAAGCTGTCTATTGCTTGGAACGCATTCCCGGCAAGACTTCGGAGGAAGCGCTGCTGGGCGCCCTGTCTTCTGCCTCGGATGAGTTCCAGCCGCGCATCCTCGCGGCCCTAGGCCATCGGCGCGCGGAGGAAGCAGTCGGTGCATGCATTGAGGCAATGCAGTCCTCTGATCGTGAAATTGCGATGGCCGGAATGAAGGCATGGGCCAGAATTGGCATAGCGATGGGTGAAGAGATCGACTTCCCGGACTACGACAGCTTGAATGTGTGGCAGAAGATCGAGTTCGATGACAGTCTGTTGCGGTATGCGGATGCCCAAGTAGAAAAAGGTAACCACACCGAGGCGCAGGGGATCTATTTGCAGACCCTGGACCGGGAGAAGGAGCATCTGCAATGCGCCGCGATTATCGGGCTGGCCAAGATCGGAACCGCGGAAGCAGCGGCAGCCATTTTCCCAAAGCTCGAGAGCGCGGACAACACGGTTCGGATAACCGCGCAACAGGCCTGGGCCAGAATGGCTGGAATCTAAGACAGCACGCAAGAGCCCGACACGTGACAAAAGGGAGGCACCTCGTCTGCCCTGCTCGATGGATTGCGGTCTATCGCTTGCAGGAGGGCCCGATGTTTACGGTTCCATAGCGCATCCGAGCCTTAGTCTAGTCAGTGCCGAACCGACCAAAGAGCTCAGCTGGCTCTCAAACGATCCAGATAACGGTCAGTCCCAGAGCTGCGGTAAATCGAATCTTGAAAACAAGCCTCGCCGATGGCGCGCCCGGCTACCGCATCTGGGTCACTGCTCCCCCGGAAGGCGGCAAGGCGAACAAGGATGCGATTCGGCTGCTAGCCGATGAACTCGGTGTTCCGCGATCGAGCCTGGCGGTGATCCGAGGGTTGACGGGTCGTCGAAAGACTGTGCGAGTCGTGGTTTCCAAGGACGGTTGAGCAGTTACCGCAAGCCGTTGGCAGGCGACGCGGGGCGGGGCTGCATCGGCATGTCGAAACCAGCCGAGGGCATTCGTGAGACCGCGAGGATCGTCGCTCTGCCCTACCAATACTCGCGCACGCCCCAACCCAGCTACATCGCCATCAGGAAGGCTACAATCGCGCCTATCTCAGCGTCACTGTAAACGGATTCCCAGCCCTCAGGCATTGGAGAACGACCATTTCGCGCACGGACCCGTCGCAGTGCTCTGGCCGGCACTGTCCGCAAAACCGGAGGCAGCGCCGAGGTGTCATAGATCTTCACCCCCGCCGGAGATTGATCGGCCAGCACGCCGCGAATCACCTCGCCGTCACGCGTCGAGACCTCCGTGAGTTCGAAGCCGAACGCCCGCAGTTTGCCTGGTTGCCGAATATCCCGTTTCAGATCCTCGGCCGTCTTTTCTCCCGCTACGACGGCTAGATTGGGTCCAACCGCTGTCCCTTTGTCACCCAACCGGTGACACAGCCCGCAACGCCTTTCCCGTGTCAAGTCAAAAAAGAGTTCCTCGCCATGCTTGGCGGCACCGGTCAGTTCCCTTGGCCCCTCCGCGTCAGCCTCGATCGAAACCAGAGCGTTAGCGGTTTCGACGGGATTCCTCGCGAGCGTCATTATGTAGGCTGTAACCGCCCAAATCTCCTCCGTCGACAGCACGCTCTTCCATGCCGGCATCGACGTACCCGACAACCCATCGTGCGTGATGCGATAGAGGTCGCGCGCCGCCCATTCCCGATCACGCAGAGCTGGCCCTCTAGCCGAGCGCCCCTCCGAGCCGTGGCAGTACCCCACGGCACAATTCATTTGGAACAGTTCCGATCCGCTTTCGATCAGCGCATCGTCCAGCAGATTGATCGAGCGCTCCTCGGCAACAGCAGGAGAGATGGCTAGCACCGCCGCAACCAGAGGGACGCTAGGTAGCCAGACCCGCATCATTCCTCTTCCGCCAATGCTAGCCATCCAGTTCTCGCAGGTGATTCATATACAACGACCTGCCGCCACCGGTATGGCCAAGCTTCCCTCGTTCCACACCTAATTCTAAACGGAATTCCACGACACCATCAAAGCTGGCTGCCGACCGCACGGTTCGCTTTGCAGCCGCATCCTGTGAATGCCGTGGGTTTGGTCACCTCCCACCGCCGTTGTCCACCAGGTAATGTCGTCATTCATCCTGTGCCTCCCGCCCTCGCTGTCGAGCCCGCTTCACGATCACGACGCCAAGCGCGAGTCCACCGCCGAGCAACGCGAGCGCTGGCGTGTCCGCGCCTTGCTCACCCAGCGCAGCATTGAGCCCACCGCCGGCAAGCATGCCGATCAGCACCGCGATCAGGGCCTTCAAGACAACACGCGCGCCGGGCCGGAATCGTCCTTCAGCTCTTCTCGGTTTCGAAGTCTTCATGTTCACGTTTGGGTGTTACGGCAGCGCGAACACGAAAATGCTGGACCCGCTGGGAAAACTCCCTGTCTCTGGCCACAACTGAGTAGTGAGCCCCGCCAGTGCCGAGCCCCAGCCGCTCGGTGTCGCGACGTATTGACGGCCGTCAACAGCAAACGTCACGGCCGAGCCTCGATGGCCGGACCCTGTACGAAAGCTCCATAGCTCTTCGCCTGTCTTGGTATCGAGCGCGATGAACCGTCCTGTTGCGTCACCCGTGAAGAGCAGGCCGCCGCCGGTCGCCAACTGTGACGCCAGCAGCGGGTACTTGTGCCGGTATTGCCAGTGACGCTTGCCTGTCAGGGGGTCGTACGCTCCTAGATGGGAATAGGCCGTACCTCCTTCGGGATGAGTCATCTGGAACTCGCCGCCGAAGAATGCCATGCCTTCCCGCGGCTCCTCCGGCTTCACGGTGATCGTCTGGCACCACTCAAGACCCGTCGAGTAGAACCAGCCCGTCTCGGGTGAGTACGCCCCGTGGTTCCAACTCCGTCCTCCACCGATCGCGGGACAGATCAGCGTTGGCTTGCCGACTGGAGGCTCGTTGCGACCAACCAAATTGCCATCATCGTCAATATGTTCGATCCAGTTGGAATTCTCCACTAGCGGCCACGCGCCAAGAAACGCTCCGTTGGTACGGTCAAGCACCCAAACGTATCCACTCTTGTTCGGGTTGACGATAACCTTCCGCTGAGTGCCCTTGACCTCAATTTCCAGCAAGACCAGTTCGTAGGCAGCATCGTAATCCCAGACGTCGTAAGGGATCTCTTGGTAGTACCATTCCAGTTTCCCGGTGTCGGCGTCGAGTGCGACTACCGATTCGGTGTAAAGGTTGTCGCCCTTCCGCGATTCGCCGTAGAAGTCTGCTGCGGGATTGCCAACACCCCAGAATATGAGATCAAGTTCCGGGTCGTAGGTGCCCGTGATCCAAGTCGAGCCACCGCCGTACTTCCAAGAGTCGCCCTTCCAGGTCTCATGGCCCGGCTCGCCGGGACCCGGTATCGTCCAGAATCTCCACCGGTGACGGCCGGTCTTGGCGTCGAAGGCATTCAAGTAGCCGCGGTGGGCCGAGTCCCCACCTGTCACTCCGGTGATCACCATGTCCTTGACGATCAGCGGGGCCGAGGTGATATTGCAGCCGCACTGCTTGGAATTCTCGACCTCAACCCTCCAGACCTCCCGTCCTGTGCCCGCATCGAGCGCAACCACGTGGTTGTCGAGCGTGCCCAAGTACACGATCCCGTAGGCGATCGCTACACCTCGGTTCCAGTTGCCGTAGACCGCCGGGAGCTCATCCGGCAGTTCATGCTGGTAACGCCAAATCTGCTCACCGGTGACGGCGTCGAGTGCAAAGACATGATTCTGGGCGGTCGAAACATACATTACCCCGTCGACCACGAGTGGCGCTGACTGCATCCCGCCATCGTCCAGACCAGACTCGAATGCCCAGACAGGTGTCAGTTGTTTAACGTTCGATCGGTTGATCTGGTCTAGCGGGCTATAGCGCCATGCCTTGTACGTGCCGTAGTAGGTCAGCCAGTTCTCCGGCTCGCTCTCCGCGCTCTCTAGACGGTCCGCGGTGACTTCAGCGGCATTCAGCACGGAGAAAGCAAGAGCGGCTACTAGGGCGCTGCGAAGGACACACGATTTGATCCAAATGGTCTTCATTCCTGTCGGCTTTCTCGCTTGAATAGGAACTCCCTGGCAGCACGACCACCGCCTACCCCTTAGATGCCAGGGTAGCCCCAGATCGTTCGGCACGAACTGCTAGCCCCTTGCGTCGCGGAATGCCTGTCGGCCCATTGTCGGAGATTCCAGCAGGCAATTTCAATGCAGCGAAGGCGGTGCCGGGGACCACTTGAGGGATCCAGGCCCTGTTGGCCATACCAATCCTCCCCAGTGTCCGACCGCACTCCGTCCGCCCCGCGACATCAAATTGCCAGTGATGCATACGCAGACTATTCGAGTCTAGGATAGGTGGAGCAGGAATGGCCAGTACCTTGTTGCGAACTCTGATTGTCGATGATGAGCCTGTCGCCCGCCGTGTGCTGGCTGAAGAACTGGCCGAGATTGGCGGTACGGAAGTGGTGGGCGAAGCCGATAATGGCGAGGCCGCGATTCGCTGTATCGAGCAACTCTCTCCCGATTTGGTGCTGCTGGATATCCAGATGCCCGTCCAAAACGGATTCGAGGTTGTGCGCAGCATTGCCGGTCCACTCCCCACAATCATTTTCGTAACGGCCTATAGCGAGCATGCCCTGCGAGCATTCGAAGTGGGTGCAGTTGACTACCTGCTAAAGCCAATCAATACAGAGCGGCTGGGAACAGCGGTAGCCCGTGCTGGGGAGGCCCGGCGGAGCCCTCGTGACAGCGCCGAGCGAGTAGCAAAGACCCTCAATGCGGAAAATGCCTCTCGGGCACAACGTTTGCCAAAAATCGTTGCCCGACGCGGCCATGGCTACCACCTGTTAGGCCTTGACGAGGTCTACGCCTTCCAAGCCGACGGTGAGATTGTCTGGATACTGACAGACCGAGCGAAGTACGTCGCGACGCAGTCGCTACAGGCTATCGATGACCGGCTCGCCGGCTCACAGTTCCAGCGCGTGCACCGCGGAACACTCGTCAACACGGACAAGATCCGCAAGATGGCGGTGCTAAGCAGCCACCGCTGGCTGCTGACACTAACGAATGGTCTCGAGTTCACCGTTAGCAAGCGCCAGGCACCGCTCATACGGGACCTAATCCGTTAGTCTTAGTTCCACGACGACGGGCGGCGGCTTGTCGGTGGCCACAGGCACGCTGAACGAGGCCTTTGTCAAAGCGCTGGAAGACTCGATCTCGAACTCGGCGGCATCACCGTAGCAAAGTTCGAGGCGGCGCTGTACGTTGTACAGGCCGTGACCCGATTTCGGAGGAGAGTTGGCGTCGAATCCCGCGCCGTTGTCAACCACGTCAACGGAGAGTCGGCCGGCCCGGGTACGCACTGTCACAAGGATGTTTCCGCCCCGGAGCGTTCCGCTGATTCCATGCTTCACAGCGTTCTCGACGAGGGGCTGAATCGTAAATGCTGGAATCGTCGCTGTCCGCGCAGCGTCGTCGCACTCGACACTCACCGACAACCGCTCCTGCAGCCTCAGCCGCTCGATCGCAAGATAGGCCTCCACGACTCGCAATTCTTCCTCGAGCGGAACGTACTGACGCTTGCTGTCAAGGGAGTAGCGTAGGATGTCCGCCAAGTTCAGCAGAGTTTGACGGGCACCCGGAGCGGCTCGAGGTATGACTCCATACAGCGCGTTCAGGGCGTTGAACAGGAAGTGTGGGTTGATCTGTGCGCGCAGTGCTCTCAGCTCGGCTTCGGCCAGCATCCGCTGCTGCTCGTCCCGGCGAATCGAGTCTAGCCGGGCGACCGCCTCCGACCGGAGCCGATCGAGATCATCCAGGTCGGCACTGAGGTACCGTCGGCCACCTACTCTGGGACCAAGCCAAAGCACGCGGCTCCGGCCCGGAGACACTCGCAGGGCAACGGCAACTTCGGCCCAAGACGCGGAGCTTGGGCTACGAAGAGATGTCCGTTCATCCAACGCCTCGACACGGAATTCGACCTCCGATTCTTCGGTGTCTGCAAGGCTCCATCGCTGCGCGGAGATGAAATCGGCGATCAGACGAGCGATTTGCTCAATAACCGGTGCTCCAGCCGTGCCGCCCAAGGAAGACATCCGGCTCAGCATCGCCTCAATATCGCCTCGACGAAAAAAGACCGGCTCGACCCATTTCCCGATTTGATTGCGGGTTTGTGGGTAGAGCAGGATTGCCAGGGTTATCGCAATCCCAATTCCAGCCAACCCTGCGGATCCGGCGACCCCAACATCGAGCCATCCAAGATGAAGCAGGATTCCCAGTAGCGCGGCAGGAAACAAACCAGCCAATGCAACGCCGCCAAGCAATCTCACAAACGCATCCAGCAGCAGGAATCGATAGTCGTGTAGAAGCACGAACAGCGCAAGCGGAATGGCCGCGTGGTGGAACAAGACCTCCTGGGTCCAGGATGCAGGGCCGGGATCGACCTCGAAATGAACAAACGAGGCCGCAATGAGGAACAAGCTAATCGCGACCGAGGCTCGCATTGCGGCCGACCGGCGATCCGCCTCTCCCCGCAGCAACAGCAAGACGAAGATCACGGCAAACCCGGCAAACCCGTTGGTCGTCAGCTGGATCGCCAGCTTGTGAAATCCAATTGCGAAGCCAAACGCCTCCAAGAGATGCAGCGTTGCAGAGACCGCTCCAGTCACGTAGCCGGCAGCGCGCAGCCAGCGATATTGCGCCCCGAGCGCAAGATGAAGCAGTACGCAAGGCAGCATGCTGAGCACGGCAAAACTCAACGACGCGACGATCTCCCGTCCATTGCTGTCGGCGGCCCAGAGCAAGACCACGAGCGAGCCCAAGTTCCAAAGGAATGCGAGCGCCGCGGCAGCAGCGGGTGCAGAGATTCTCCTTCTTCGGCTTAGGAGGGCCCTACGGTCAAGCAGCACCAAGAAGGCGCCGAAAGCGACGATGCCTGCAAGATGGCCCAAGGCATTGACGAGGACCGGGGAATGAATCGCTGCATCCATGGCACCGACAGGGACCGCTTTAGCGCCTCATTACAGCACGCCTGATGCCTGCGCTAACACGCTTACGCGATACTGGGGTCGCCCCCGCTGATTCGGAGTTCGCCCGGCACCGCGAGGCGTTTGACGGCAGACACCAGTCGTTGGAGCCGGAATGGGGGCCCGAGCCTCTCCGTCACTGCCACTGCTTCAATGCGTCACCGTCAGAACGGAACGCGGCAGGGGCACTCGGGGATTCCGGTCAAGGCCAAGAAGGCCAAGGCTCGTGGAAGTTGATCGATGTACCCTCGCTGGATGTGTCTCGTTCTCGCAATTCAGGCCTCCTGCCTCATTGGGCGCTAGCACCGTTACCAAGCGTGTCATTGGTTTGCGAGGGCATGAGATGGCAGGGGAAGAAAGTCGCTCTCGCGGATCATCCACCTCTCCAGTTCCTCTCGCAGGGTCTGCTCGACCGTTCTCATCCCAGGCTTTCCGACAAGGTTGTCCAATTCGTACGGATCCCGTTCAAGGTCATACAGTTCCACAACAGGACGGGGATTCTGGAACAACAGACGAATGTGCAACTGCGAGAGCTTGCCATCACGGCGGGCTGATTGCACAGCTAGCCAAGCTTCCCTATCAGGCATATCGACCGGTGTGTAGGTCCTGCTCGGGAGCGCATTGTAAATATAGCGATATCGCTTGGAGGTGATAGACCGAGAGAGGTCGAGTCCATCCGTCCGTGTGATGGGACCTGCGTGCCAGCCACGCTCGGCGAAGACATACTTCCTACCGGAAAATGCTTGCCCGCGTAGCTCGGAAAGAAAACTCAACCCAGTCATTCCAGCTGGCGAATCAAGCCCCGCGGCTTCCAGAATGGTGGGACCCAGATCTTCGCCGCTCACCAGAGCGTCGCTCTGGGAGCCTCGCTCGACCACTCCCGGCCAGCGGACAAGAAGGGGCACATGCGTACCGCGATCGAAGAGCGTTCCCTTGCCGCGAAGCAACGCTTCTCCGTTGTCCCCCATGAAGATAACCAAGGTGTTCTGCTCCAGACCGCGACGCTTCAAGAGTTGTGCAATTGCACCTATCCCCGTATCGAGATCCCGTACTTCATCGAGATAGCGGGCGTAATCTACGCGCACTTCGGGAAGGTCGGGCCAGTCCGGAGGAAGATCAAGCTTGGCCGGATCGATATTCTCGTGATCGACTCCGAATCCACGGTGTGGTTGATTGAAGCCGAAATAAAGGAAGAACGGCTTGCCGGCCGGCACCTTGTCCAGGGCAGACTCAACGACTTCCGATACCTTGCCTAGATTCTCCCCCTTCGTTTTGGCCCCACGCACGAAATGGTCGAACCGGGAAGCATGACGGTTCATCCCAAACTCCTGTAGCGCTTCCATGACATGCTCGGCGTCTCTTGTCTTCCCGTCCAGATGCTGGTGCCGTCCATCAAGTCCCGTCCAGTATCCGTTCTGGCGGAGCACATCTGTGAAGAATGGAACCTCAGGCCGGGCAGGCTGCGCGAAGCGAGTAACCCCTAGTCCAACCGGGGAACGGCCAGCGAAAATGGAAATGCGCGAGGGCGCACATTGTGGAGCCGTGGTGTAGGCGCGATTGAACCTCATGCCTTCCGCTGCGAGGGCGTCGAGATTCGGTGTGATGTTGAACCGCTTGCAGTTCTGGCTCCCATAGCAGCCGAGATGGGGTGCACTGTGATCGTCCGAGAGGATGAGCAGTATGTTGGGCCTGCCGTGAGCTGCGGTCCAAGGCTGGGCAACCACGCAGAGAATAGCCAGCCCGGCGAGAATCCGAACAGACCGGAGTGGGCGCCGGCGCATCAATCGGGCAGTCGGCTGGTCCTGAGGGATCGTCTCCGAGAATTCAGGCAAGCAAAATGCAGCCCAGGCTGCGCCTGCGTCGTGAAGCTTCGCTGTGATGTCGACGGTTGCCAGTGCCAAGTTACTTACCCACGGTCAATGGTAGGGTAGTCCAGATGATTGATCGACGTCGATTCCTGCAGCTGTCAGGAGCTGGCGTAATTGAACGCGGTGTCGACTGGAAGACGCGTCGCTAGCCTGTTGAGCCAGCCAGTCCGTTGACAAGAAGGAAGTCTCAATGAGTATCGCCCCCTCGACAACTATCAACTCCTATTCAATGGCAGGAGTGTTGGTCTTGGAGATCGTCGTTCTCACACTCTCTCCTACAACGTATGCGCAGACACCTCAGCAGATCCTTCAAGCTCAGGATGACGACAGCGATGGCGTGATCGCCGAGAGCGAAGCGAGAGATGAAATGAAGCAGAACTTCTCGTTGATCGATGCCGACGGCGACGGTGCGATCAATCTTGATGAACTCAATCGAGCGCTCAATCTAGTGGGGTCCCAGCCTGGCGAAAGCCGGCCCGGTCACAGCAACAAGAGTAGCCGCGCACCCAAGGAAACATTTTCGAGGACCGGCGTCTTCGACCGCGTCGAGCATCACGAAACAGACAACGATGGCGTCCCGCTCCATTACGTCACCTTGGGTGAGGGGCCCGTGATTCTATTCATCCACGGCTTTCCTGATTTTTGGTATACCTGGCGCGAACAGATGGCCTCCTTATCCGACGAATACATGACCGTCGCAATGGACATGCGCGCCTACAACAAGAGTGGCAAGCCGGAAGGCGTGGAGCACTACACGATGCCCCACCTTCTGGCGGATGTAGCAGCCGTGATCAAGGACCTAGGGGTCGACTCGGTCACGCTCGTTGGGCACGACTGGGGCGGAGTCATTTCCTGGCGGTTCGCCATGCGCCATCCACACCGAGTTAACAGGCTGGTGATCTGCAACCTGACCCATCCGAAGGGTTACAACACTGTGCGGCGTAATGCGACCGCAGAGCAAAAGGCGAATACCCAGTACATCGACGATTTCCAAACTGCGGGATTCGAAAAGCGGCTCACACCCGAGGCTCTTGCGCGCATTTCATTGGGCGCTGTCTCGGGTGAAGTGCGGGAACGCTACGTGAATGCGTTTGCGCGGTCCTCGGTTAAGGGCATGCTCGACTACTATCGGGCAGCCTACCCCGGACTGAATAGCGGGGCCGGGCGGAACTCGGAGATGCCCAATCTCTCGATGCCGGTCTTGCAATTCCACGGCTTGAAAGACAAGGCCGTCGACAAGGACGGTCTACGCGACACGTGGAATTGGATCGATGAGGACTACACGCTGGTCACCATACCGAGCAGTGGTCATTGGGTGCAACGAGAAGCAGCGGATATCGTCAGCACCACCATGCGCTGGTGGCTGAAGAGCCGTCGCTCACCTCCCGTACCTGCAGAGACCCCGTCAGTTCCCTAGAAGGAGCCCTCCACCCCGGGGTCGTGGTTGGCCCCTCTCGCCCTACTGGACGTGGACACGGACGGCAACACCAGCCGGGAAGATTGATCCGACCGTGCGGGTCGAACAATCTTGACGATCAGCAGCAGTGACGACGGAGCGATCGATCTCTCTGGCCTCAGGTCGGTTCACGAGTAGAATGCCAGTTTCTCCAACGCCAACGAATACAGGATTTCGCGTCGCGCCGACCATCACTACGTTTGCGCTCGATGTGCGCCGTCAAACTCCACACCGCGGCTCCCATGGCCTGTCGCAGCCTGTCGGAGCTGGCCTACCCCTTCCTTGACAAAGAGGTTCTCGTAACCCATTGCGAGCGCATCTGCATGCACCACGAGGAGGTCAACGACGCCATCTGGCTCGTCAGCTTCATGCACTATGACCTAGGTCATATTGACCTGAGCCAGAAGACTCTGCAAACCATCGACAACCCGTTCGGCCCGAGGTTGTCACCCATGTCTTAGGTAAGTTGTGTTACCTATATCTCCGGGCCGGACCCAGAGTTCTTTGGTTGCGGGGGAGGGATTTGAACCCTCGACCTTTGGGTTATGAGCCCAACGAGCTACCAGACTGCTCCACCCCGCACATTCAGAGTAGCAACTGGGGTCGCGTTCGGTCAATCAACAGCCCTCGCCGGAATCCGAAACGACGCTAACAGCCTTTTGTTCAATGGTTTAGCTACACGTGTGACCCTCCGAGGCGACGACATTGCGCGAAGCGGTCCTAGTGCAGGTGCCGCTTGGCAAATTCGATGATCTCTGGAGTGCAATAGGACGGAGGACTCACGGTGAAGATCGGTTTTTGCTCCACTAGCGTCGCGTCAAACTCCGGCCAGGGAGGATGCTCATGTTCGGTTCTTGGAAGGATAAATGCGTCCGCCGCTGGAGCGAGTCGAATCACGCTCTCCTTGATGTCGAGATTCTGGTAGTCCAATACCGCGAGGAACACATCGGGCGGCCAGTGGCCGACCAAACTGGTCGACTCGAATAGCACATGCCTCTTCCCTTCCAGTCGCTGCCGTATAGCTGGCAGGGCCGCCTCTAGCCGACCGAGGGCCGTGCGGACCCACAGCACCTCGCTGGCCCCCGCCGCCAGCATCCTCGCCGTGTCAGTGGTCGGGATTTCCCCGTGCTCTTCGCTGATTTCGTAAGGGCATAGGGGATCTTCAACAGCGCAACCGCAAGGCCTCCCGTCACGAGAGCAGATTCCGTGCCCAAACTGCGTCATTTTGACCGCTGTCCAGTCAAGGTCCCTGGTTGCGCCAATTATTGAGACCGCCAAGCTGGTCTTGCCGACGCTACGGCTGTTACCCCCGATTGCGATGGTTCTCATCGGGACTCCAGATCCCTGACCCGGGCAGCCAGTCGCCTGACTTCTTCGATCAACCTCGGCAGCCGGCTCAAGGAGGCCTGACGCGTGAGTTCCTGTCGCAGGGGACGGGCCGGCGTACCCCAATATGCGCCGCCCGGAGCCAGTTTCTTGTCTGGCAGGAGCCCACCTTGCCCGCCTAGGCGGACACGCGCTCCAATCGTTGCGCGATCTCCGATTCCCGCCTGACCTCCCAAGACGGCATAGTCCTCCACAATCACGCCGCCCGAGAGTCCGACTTGAGCGGCCATGACCACATGATTTCCGACTTGGCAGTTGTGACCAATATGCACCAGATTGTCGAGCTTTGTTCCAGTGCCGATGCGCGTGGCGTCCAGCGCCCCGCGGTCGACACAGGAATTCGCTCCGATCTCGACATCGTTCCCGATCTCGACACCGCCGGTCTGCGGAAACTTCTCGTAGTGATCGGATTCGAAGACCAGCCCGAAGCCATCCGATCCGATCACCACGCCGCTGTGGAGCGTGACCCGGTCTCCTAATCGAGCGTTTCCATGGACCTTGCAACCGGGCTCCAGACGGCAAAGCTTGCCGAGAACTGCTCCCTCACCGACAAAGACGTGGGCTCCAATTGTTGACATGTCACCGACTGCTGCGCCAGCTTCCACCACAGCGTGCGGCCCGATCGAGACACGCTCTCCGATGATGGCCTTGGGATGGACCGAAGCCGTTGGATCGACGCCAGTTGACGGCTGGCGTCCGGCAAGCATCATTCTCAAGGCTTTGGCGAAGGCGCTACGCGGCTGCTCGACACGGATTGCGGTCCGTCCATCTACTTCCACGCGACCATCAACGATCACACAGCCAGCCCGGGTTGGCGGCAGCTTTGTTACTCCGGGCCGGCGCTCCCAAAAGGCCAACTGCGTTTCCAGAGCTCTCTCCAGCGTCTGCCCGGAGTACACTGTCAAATCGCCTCTACCGACCAGTTCGCCCTGCACTAGGCTTGCGATTTCAGCAGTCGTCATCAAGGCTCGCTCGTGCGCGGGAGGGCAGAACCATGCCAATCTCGGTGCATCCATCGCACAGGCACTATCCTACAGAAATGAGCTCTCTTGCGCCCTCTCGATCCGGCCTGCTCTTTTTCGTGTTCCTTGTGTCCGCGACGAGTCTGCAAGCGTGGAGCGACAAGGGGCACCGGGTCGTTGCGCTTGCCGCCCAGGAAAACCTTAGTGAGAATGCCAAGCGTCGGGTCGGTTACTTGCTTGGCAAATCTCCCAAACTCGTGGAAGTTGCCACCTGGGCCGACGAAGTTTCCCGAACCCGTCCCGAGACAGAGGCGTGGCACTCGATCACAATCCCGGCGGGGGCGGAGGGCGTCGACCTCGAACGAGACTGCCCTCTGGGCGACTGCATCACCGCCAAGGTTCGTGACTGCATCGGTATCGTGCGGCTCGCTATCAAGCCTCAGCAGGAAATCCTGGAGGCGTTCAAGATGCTCGTCGGCTTGGCTGCCGACATGCACCAGCCCTTGCTCAACGGCTACCCACCGGCACGCAGCAAGGAAAACAGCATTGTCGTATTGGACGGCACCGACATGCCTCTGATCCAGGCTTGGGACAGCGCGCTGCTGGACCGACTGGGAAATGAGAAGGAAGTGCTTCGAATGGTTCGACAGCGGATCGCAGAAACAGATACTGAGGCATGGAAAGTCGGCACTCTCAGTGACTGGACATGGGAGACGCACCAAATTGCCATTCGCAAGGTATACCCGTCCGTCGCTGAGACCGACCGGACGATCCTCGACCAAGCGGCTATGGAGGCAGCATCCACGGTGATCGTCGAGCAACTGGCAAAGTCCGCGATTCGATTAACGCAACTGCTTGACGTGGCATGGCCCTGACACCTATTCGGTTGCGCGTCGAATCTGCGGGAATCTCAGGTTCAAGCCCCAACCCACGATAGGCAGAGCCCACATTCTTCGTGAAGAACTTGAACTCAGGTCGGTCCAAGCCCATCGAGACTGCCGCCGAGGCCGTGGCCAGGATTCCAAGTGATGCGTCCGTAGCAATCGGCGGGTCTGGCGCCGGGCACGCGATTCCGGACGCCCTCCTTCGCGAGCTTGGCACCCGCCATCGTGCCACAGGCACTCCTTCCGGTCTCACGCTGCTCCATCCATTCGGAGTGGGGGATCAGCGCTCTAGGGGCTTGCAACAGGCCGCCTGCCCCGGGATGTACCGTCGTGTAATTGGTGGCCACTGGTCAATGGCGCCGGAGATGGCGAAGCTGGCCACTGAGAATCGCTTCGCCGCTTACTGCCTACCAGCGGGCGTGATGGTGCAGTTGTTTCGCTGCGCTGCCGCGGGGAGCCCTGGCTGGTACTCACACGCAGGATTGGACACGTTCGTTGACCCAAGACACGAAGGCGGGCGGCTCAACTCGAAAGCGACCGAACAGCTTGTCGAGTTCGTCGAGATCGACGGAAAGCCCTGGCTTTTCTACAAGGCCCTGCCGATCAACGTGGCCCTACTCCACGCCTGGGAGGCCGACAGAGATGGGAACCTGTCAATGAGCCGCGAAGCCGGAATCTGGCACAACTGCGCACTTGCCCAAGCCGCCAAGGCATCGGGCGGGCTCGTGCTAGCCGTCGCGCGAACCGTGGTTCCGTCAGGATCACTCGATCCGCGCGATGTCCATGTGCCCGGTTGCTTCGTCGATGTGTTGGTCGTCGACGAAGAGCAAGGACAAACGTACCAGACTGACTACGAACCCGCGTTTTGCGGCGAAAGCCGGATGCCGGAAGACCAGTTCCCCGCCCTGCCGTTTGGACCCCGCAAAATCATCGCTCGCCGAGCAGCCATGGAACTCACGCCGGGGGCCGTCATCAATGTTGGATTCGGCATTCCCGACGGTGTCATCGCCGTCGCCAGGGAACAAGGAATCGCCGACAGGATCACACCGACCATCGAGCACGGCCAATTCGGCGGCGTGCCCGCTGGCGGGCTGGACTTCGGTGCCGTCTACAATCCTGACGCCATTCTGGGAACAGAGCACATGTTCGACTTCTATCATGGTCGGGGCGTCGATCAGACCTTCCTCGGTTTCCTTGAGATCGATCGAAGAGGTAACGTCAACGTGAGCAAGCTCACCTCGCGGATCATTGGTGTGGGAGGCTTCATTGACATCGTGCAAAAGGCGGACAAGGCGGTATTCTGCGGCACGCTCTCGATTCGCGCGGAGTCCCGTATCGCGGATGGGCGCCTGCAGTTCGATTCTCACGGGGCCCCGAAGATCGTCGAAGCCGTTAGCCACGTGACATTCAGCGCGGACTACGCTGCCCGCAACCGCCAAGAGATCCTATACGTGACGGAAGCCGCTGTGTTTCGCCTGGGAGCCGCCGGTATCGTCCTTGAAGAGGTCGCCCCAGGCATCGAAATCGAGAGGGACTTGCTGCCACAGATCGGCTTCCAGCCAGCGGTCAGTCCGAGTATCAAGCGGATGCCCCAGTCGATCTTCGAACCGGATCTGATGCCGAGTGCCGACTTTGGCGCCTTTCACTAGCTCGCTAGGCTCGGAGCGTTGTGAGTTCAGGCCGAATCCGTCGATCACCCCAATGCCGCGACGCCTGGCAGGACTTGCCCGCCAAGAAACTCCAGCGAGGCACCCCCACCAGTCGAGATGTGGGTGATGTTCCGCCCGACGCCGGCTACCCGTATTGCCCGTTCGGAATCGCCACCGCCCACGATACTGATGCTGTTGGCCGAAGCTCGTTCCACGGCACGGGCAATGGCAATCGTTCCCTTGGCAAACGGCTCTAGCTCAAACACGCCCATCGGTCCGTTCCACACGATCAGCGCCGCGTCGCCTATGATCGACTCGTAGGTCGCGATCGTCTCAGGTCCGATATCGACCCCCATCCAGCCGTCCGGCACGGCCCCTATCACCGTTTGCATCGCCGCATCAACGCTGAAACCGTCTGCAATCACGTGATCAACAGGCAACACCAGCCTTTCGCCGGCTTCTGCCAGCAGGTCCGAGGCGAGTTCCACCCTACCGTCTTCCAGCAGCGAGGCGCCTGTCCCGAATCCTTTGGCCTTGAGGAACGTATACGTCATCGCCCCCCCGATCAAGACCTTGTCGGCCAATGTCAGGAGATTGCGGATGACATCGATCTTGCCCGAGATCTTCGCACCTCCAATGATCGCCACATAGGGGTGTCGCGGAGCGCTTGTAGCCATGGAAAGGTACTCAAGTTCCCTCTGCATGAGCAAACCCGCCGAATGCTGTTCAAGCAGTTCCGCAACACCGGCAGTCGATGCATGCGCTCGATGAGCTGCACCGAACGCATCGTTGACATACACATCGGCCAGCAATGCCAACTCACGCGCAAATGCTGGATCATTGGCTTCTTCCCCCGCATGGAAACGCAAATTCTCCAGCAAGAGCAGTTCTCCGGGGCAGAGCGCCCGCGCCATCGAGGCAGTTTCCGGACCGATGCAATCAGGCGCCAACCCGACGGGTCTCTGTAGCAATTCCGCAAGCCGCTTTGCGACCGGGGCGAGGCTCATCTTGGCGTTGGGTATGCCCTTGGGGCGGCCGAGATGGGATGCCAGAACGACCGACGCGCCCCGCTCAAGGACCGCTTGGACGGTCGGCAGGGCCATCCGGATCCGGGTGTCGCTCCTGATGGTCTGCCCGGTTTCCTTGTCGAGCGGAACATTGAAGTCGACGCGGATGAACACGCGCTTCCCGCTCAAGGAGAGTTGGTCAAGCGTCCTGAATTCCATCGTCTGTTCGGCTGACACTTGCCTAGGCGAACCCGGTCAGCGTCGGTTGCGTCGCAGGTGTCACGCGGCCAGCTTGGCGACGAGATCGATGACGCGATTCGAGTAGCCCCACTCGTTGTCGTACCAGGACAGGACCTTGACCATGTTGCCTCCGATAACGCGGGTCATGGAGCCATCCACGATCGAGGAATTGGGATTGTGCATGAAATCGCTCGAAACCAGCGGTTCGTCCGTGTACCCGAGGATTCCTTGCAACTCGGAGCTTGCTGCCTCGAGCAGGGCCGAATTGACTTCCTCCGCAGTGGTATCCGTTTCCAGTTCCACGACGAGGTCAACGACCGACACATTCGGTGTCGGTACGCGGATCGAGAAGCCATCGCATTTGCCCATCAAGTCGGGCATTACCAAGCCGATCGCCGCGGCGGCACCGGTCTTGGTTGGAATCATGTTCAGCGCAGCTGCGCGGGCACGCCGGAGATCGGAGTGCGGCAAGTCAAGAGTGCGCTGATCGTTGGTGTAGCTGTGAACCGTCGTCATCGTGGCCTTGGCGATGCCGAACTTGTCATGCAGCACTTTCGCAACTGGGGCCAAGCAATTCGTAGTGCACGATGCATTCGAAACGACCGTGTGCGAGTCTTCGAGCTGGTCGTCGTTGACGCCAAGCACAACCGTGATGTCCTCGCCCTTCGCTGGTGCCGAGATGACGACGCGCTTCACGCTGCCACCGAGATGCTTGGCAGCGGCCTCGCGCTTCGTAAAGAGCCCTGTGGACTCGACCACAATCTCCGCCCCAACTGAATCCCAGGGAATGTTGGCAGGATCCCTCTCCGAGAAGATGCGAAACTCGTCGCCGTCAACTCGGAGTCCGTCTTCGGTAACCGAAACCTCTGCGTCCAAATTGCCCATAACCGAGTCGTACTTGAGCAGGTGAGCGAGGGTCTTCGTATCGGTAATGTCATTGATCGCGACGATGTCGATCTCGGGGTTGCCCATTTGAGCGCGGTAGACATTCCGTCCGATGCGTCCGAAACCGTTGATCGCAACTTTCACAGCCATGATTCCTCCTTAGTCTCCTGTAGGTGGTTCGAAAGATTGACAGAATCCCAGAACTAGCCTCCTGATGTTGCGATTGCGTTGCCGGTGACTCGACAGTCCGGTCGCCGCGAACACCTACTCCAGAAATACCAACGCTCTGAGACCGGATCGCCCTGACGCGATCTCCACTGTCCCCTTGATCGTAGCGAAGTCGGGGAATACCGTCCCACGAGACGGACAGAACCTTGGCTGCGAGACACTAGAAGCAATGCAAGGGTACTCCCAGGCGTTGATCGATCGCGCCTCCAGAATTCGCCTTCTCCTGATGGACTGTGACGGCGTACTGACCGATGGCACTATCTACTTCCTGCCTTCTCCGGACGGCTCTGTTGCGGAGACGAAGGCATTCGACTGCCACGACGGAATCGCACTCCAATGGATCCGCCGCGCCGGCATCGAAACGGGCATCATCACAGGCCGGGGCGGTCTCGCCGTGCAGGAGCGGGCCAGATCGGTACAGATGCGTTACCTGGTCGAGGGACGCACAGACAAGCTCGCATCATTCGAAGAGATTCTCGCCGACTCCGGCCTGGTCGCTGACCAAGTCGCATACGTGGGCGACGATGTCACTGACTTGCCACTGCTCCGCAGGGTGGGGCTGGCCGTAGGGCCGTCGAATTCACGCCCGGAAGTCTTGCAAGAGGTACATTGGACCACCCCGTCTGGAGGCGGCCGGGGCGCAATTCGCGATGTCATCGAATTGCTGCTCAAAGCGCAGGGACACTGGGACGACGTCATGTCTCGCTACTGCGGGTGAGCTGCTCGATTACAGGAAGGTCGTCGGCATCGGGATGCCCTGGACACTCGCGGCCGGAAGAATCCCGAGTCTCGCCTGGGGCTGAGATGGCAACGGCAGTCGGAACGAGAATCGACGTTTGCAGTCCCCAATGGGGACGATAGAAATGATCCATTGGAAGTGTGTCGACACCAAGCCGCCCGATCTGCCAAGCTTGAATTTCGTGGTCCCCGCCGTGCAGAAGGCGCTCGCGATGGTTCTTTGATCGATGCAGATCGGCGTGCCCACAGAAACCGCGAATGGCGAAGGCCGGGTGGCGCTGGTGCCCAAGGACGCCGCTGCCCTCCGGAAGCACGGCGCAGAGGTCTTGGTTGAAGCCGGAGCCGGCCAGTCAGCGTATTGCTCGGATGACGACTATAGAGCCGCTGGCGCCTCTGTCGCAACGCGCCAGCAAGTCCTCGGCACGGCAGACTTGCTGTTGACGGTCAACGGCGTTACGAACGCCGACGCGGTCGGTCTCAAGGAGGGGGCAACGGTTGTGGGATTCCTTGCACCGCTTGACGATGCGCCTGCAATCGGTGCACTTGCCGGTCGTGGCCTGTCGCTTCTATCGGTAGAATTGATCCCTCGGATCACGCGAGCCCAAGGAATGGACGCGCTCAGCTCAATGGCCATGGTTGCCGGCTACAAGGCCGTGCTGCTAGCCGCGGAGCACTCGCCATACATGTTCCCGCTGATGATGACTGCGGCTGGAACACTCACTCCCGCGCGAGTCTTCGTCATCGGAGCAGGCGTCGCAGGGCTCCAGGCGATCGCGACTGCCAGACGCCTCGGCGCAGTTGTCGAGGGATACGATATCCGTCCGGAGGTAAAGGAGCAGGTCGAGAGCCTCGGTGCGACCTTCGCCGAACTCGATGTCGGCATGGAGCGGGCAAGTGGTAGCGGAGGGTATGCCGCTGAGCAGTCCAAGGAGTATTACCGGCGCCAGCAGGAGGCATTGGGCGAGCATCTCTCCACCGTCGATACCATCATCACTACCGCGGCAGTCCCCGGGCGTAAGGCCCCCATGCTGTTGCCCGAGCAGATTACGGACCGCTTGCGTCCCGGCACGGTAGTAGTGGATCTGGCGGCCGAGCGCGGTGGCAACTGCGCCCTCACGGTACCCGGAGAGACCGTCGTCCGCAACGGTGTTATCGTGGCCGGTCCGGTCAACCTGCCGTCCTCCGTGCCGGCACACGCCAGTCAAATGTATTCGAAGAACATGGTCAACTTTGCGGGACTCCTCATCAAGGACGGGCAACTGCATCTCAATTTGGAGGACGAGATAGTCCGTGGTGCGGCGGTCGCCCACGGTGGTGAGATCACTCATCCCGGTGTCCAAGAAAGGCTCGTGCGGTCACAAGACTAACCCCATTAGCTCCAATCGTATGCGGGCCACAATTGAGATGAAGAGCGAGCATCCCGCCGTATGGTTGGGCACGCACGGTTCGAAAGGAGCGATTCACCAATGGAAGCATTCCTGATCTCGGTCACGGTGTTCGTGCTCGCGGTGTTCGTGGGTTTCGAAATCATCACCAAGATTCCGTCGACGCTGCACACGCCACTGATGTCGGGATCCAATGCGATTTCCGGAATCGCAATCGTCGGAGCCCTGGTCGCCGCCGGAGGCGCCGGTCACGAAGTCGCGAAGTACCTTGGCTTTGGCGCAGTGGTGCTGGCAACGGTGAATGTCGTCGGCGGCTTCCTGATCACAAATCGCATGTTGGCCATGTTTCGGCGTAAGAAGTAGTCCGGTCCAATGAACGCCAACCTAATCAACTCGGTCTACCTGCTGGCAGCAGTGTTGTTCATCCTCGGGCTGAAGGGGTTGACGTCGCCCCGCACCGCGGTCCGCGGAAACTTCCTCGGCGCGCTGGGCATGCTCTTGGCAGTCTTGGCCACCCTAGTCGACCGGCAAGTCGTCAGCTACGAATTGATCGTCCTTGGTGTCGCGATCGGTACGATGATCGGTGCCATCTGGGCCATCAAGGTCCAAATGACAGCAATGCCACAGTTGGTCGCGGCGTTCAACGGCTTCGGTGGCGGAGCCTCCGCCCTTGTCGCAGGGGCCGCAGCAATGATGCCTGGTGCGATTACAGGGGTGCCCGAGATCCAGGTGTATGTTTCCAGTGCGCTTTCTGCACTCATCGGATCCGCTACGTTGAGTGGCAGTCTTGTCGCTTGGGCGAAACTCCAAGGGGTGCTCCATTGGCAGCCTAGGGGCGCCTTGCTCCGATTCGTCAGCGGCGGATCGGTGTCAGCCGCCATCGTATTCGGCACGTACTACGCGATCGAACCCGAGGCCGTTTGGGTGTTTGGCGCGCTATGCGTCGCTGCACTGGTCTACGGGCTGTTCCTGACAGTGGCTGTCGGCGGAGCTGACATGCCAGTGATCATCGCCCTGTTGAACTCATGTTCGGGTCTGGCCGCGGCAGCCACAGGGTTCGTGCTCGGCAATAGCGTGTTGATCATTGCGGGATCACTGGTCGGAGCATCCGGATTCATCCTCACCCAAATCATGTGCAAGGCGATGAACCGCTCACTTTGGGATGTGCTTCGCGGCGATCTCGGAGAGGCCGCCGCCAGCGCTTCCAAGGAGGATCTCTATACAGGTCGCGTGAAGAGTACGAGTCCCGAGGAGGCTGCACTCCTGTTTGAGACGGCGCGGATTGTTACGATCGTTCCCGGCTACGGCATGGCTGTGGCGCAAGCTCAGCACGCAGTCCGGGATCTGGCGAATCTACTTGAGTCCCGCGGAGCAGAAGTACGGTACGCGATCCATCCGGTGGCTGGCCGCATGCCGGGTCACATGAATGTGTTGCTGGCCGAGGCCGATGTGCCGTACGACAGGCTGTATGACATGGACACGGCCAACCCAACCTTCGCCGAGACTGATGTGGCCATCATCCTCGGCGCGAACGACGTGGTGAACCCGGCCGCCCGCGACGAACCCGGAAGCCCGATTTTCGGGATGCCCATCCTGGACGTAGACAAGTCGCAAGTCGTCGTGGTGGTCAAGCGCAGTCTCAGCCCAGGCTTCGCAGGCATCCCCAACATGCTCTTCACTCGCGACAACACCTTGATGCTCTTTGCAGACGCGAAGAAGGCGTTGCAGGACTTGAATCGTGAGATCCGGGACATCTAACCACGGCCTCACCACCAATTTCGTCCTCCCCGACCCGGCAAATCCCAGCCCTTCGGGCCAAGTTTGGGAGGACCGTTGCGGGAAGAATCTGGGGGGGTACCTGTCGGATCTCCTGTCGTGTTGGTGACATCCTGATCCGCTCGCGAGAGCTGCCTACGACTCGGGTAGGGAGCCAGACCCTCGCCAAGTTAAGTGCGTGTTGAGATCCGTGCGGATGAAGTCCCTGCCCTTGCAAAGCAAAGGCTGGTTGAGCACCTTGGCCAGTGCGTAGACAAAGCAATCGCCGAGGTTCAAGCCAGCGGGATGGCGACCCTTGCCGTATTGACGAAACGCTTCACGAGCGACTAGAGCTTGGTCAACATCAACCGGAGCTAGTTCGATTTGGGCTTTGGCTATCAGCAGGTCCAAGTCGCGTCTGCCGTCAGCTCCGTGACGGGCCTCGATGACCATCGAAGCCTCTACGAAAGAGACCACCGACATCGCACAACTCTCCGCTTGCTCAATTGCCAAGGTGAACCCCTTGCGCTCAGGCTCGTCCCCAAGGATCGCGACCAGCGCCGAAGTGTCGATGATCATGAGGATGGCAGGCCATCCTCGTCATAGCCGAGAATGGCCTCGGTCGAGCGAGAATCCAGTACGGGCAGGGATGCACAGTGCAGGGCTATCTCGTCCAATTCCTCGGACAAGCTCCGACCGGACCGCTCTCTGACTACGCGGTCCAGCCGGTCTTGCAACGCCACTGTGACCGCGCGAGTCTTTGTCTCGCCAGTTAGCTGCGCCAACCTTTCCGCCAGCCGTTCGGCTTCGGGATTTCGGATATTCAGGGCCATTAGTCTTCCCTACATGTAGACTAAAGACTACATTGTAACAGGGCAAACGGTGTCGTAGCCCGGCATCGGTCTATTGCTGGTGGGGCAAGCAGGAGTGCAACAAGACGAGCCAGTTCCCTTCTCCCTTCGAAGGATGACCAATCCTGAACCCAACGACGACGTCCTGCCGAATTCCGCATGTGCTCAACCTGACGAGATTCGTGTAGATGCTTCACAGATCAGTGCTGGGCGTCCGCGATCTCGAGTCTTGGAAACCAAGAGTCATCCAAAAGGCCATCGCCCTGCCAATCGACCGAATATCGGGCTCGGAAACACACTGTATCGACAATCCCCTGACCTCGTTCCTCGCTACGGTCGCCGGGGCGTACGTATCACTTAGCGGGATCGGCCGAGCAAGTGAGACCCAAACCACTCTGCCGCCCACGAACCAATATCTGCCGGTTCTTCGGCCCCGGGAAGGCTTGGTCCGTGGCCGGCTCCCGGCACTCGGATCAGCATTGACAGCAACCCTGCTTGCGACAACTTCTTGGCGAAGTTCACCGACTGATCATACGGAACGACATGGTCCTCGTCGCCGTGAATGAGCAGGGTCGGAGGATCATCGGATGTGATATGAGACACAGGGGATGCATCGCGAGCTATTCTCATTTCAGGAGAGTCGGGATGAACTCCCTTAGAGAGAGTAGTGGGTAATTTTCACGGTAGTATTGATTCAAAGTGGTTGCACTGGCTTCAGTACTTCACGGTCTTGGGACCGCTCATCCGAGTGCGAATCGCCACGCTCCCTCCAAAGCCCCGCGACCGATCCACGCACACCGACAGTTCTTGGCGTGGCCCTGCAATGGGTTCCAGCATTTCATGCTGGCGCTGTTCCCACACTCCGCTGCCCGCGGGCTTCGTTCGTTGCTATCGCTAGACCCACAACTTCGGTCAACCACTGCTCCAGAACGGCTCGGAGCCGTCCGTGTTCACGTGGCTGCGCTCGCTCTTGCGCTGGGAACAGCAGCGATTGCTAACGGCCAAGTTGTCGTGCC
>MKWU01000285.1_pt1 | contig 95694 bp, 88 predicted proteins | sample 809101 | NCBI WGS metagenome assembly MKWU01 (sample SAMN05860141, study PRJNA318959) | sponge metagenome | host: Aplysina aerophoba | place: Slovenia: Piran, Adriatic Sea, Gulf of Piran | collected 2013-05-07
AGATAGGAATGGTTGGATTTGCTAGCTGATACCTATCACTTATCATAACAGCATGATCAGGATCCTTATAAACCATGAAAATAGCACGAACATATTGTGATATATGACCATACCAATCTTTATATGCTCTGTAAGCGAGATCCTGATTGTTTTCACATAAAGCTTTGCAAGCGCACAAGAGATTCTTGTGTTGGCTCAAACAATTGACGCTTGATAATTGAAGCGAACGTTCAATGCGGGCAGGACAAACCTGACGATTGTTCAGATCTCCACGTATTACTGCATTTACAGCTTTAGCGAGGGTAGGTGCATCAAGTTTAAATTTTGGATATTGAGGATCATCTTCACTTTCAGCAATCATGTCAGTTAAGCGGCCGCGGCCATGGATGATCTCAGAAAGATCATAAAAATCACGTTCTATGTCGAGCAAATCGCGAATAGTATATGAGGTTTTTTTTAATGTCTTATTTAGCATCGATTCTTGCAGAGTCTCTGCAGTACGTCCAGAGCGGGGTCGAAAGTAAGCTCCAGAAACTTGTGAAGACACAAATAACAATAAAATTAATATCATAAATCTATCCTTCTTTACGATTATCACAAAAGGAAAAAATAATTGCAAGCATCAAGCATTTATTCATTATCGTCAAAATTTTTCACCATCCTCTGAGCTCAGATAGAAATGGTCAGTTTTACTCACTGAAACCTACTGTCATCATCCCATTTATCACAATATCATCATATGGCTTATAATCATTGCTTATAAGCCAAAAAAATATCATGAACAGATGGTGATATGTGAGCATACCAGTCTTTATATACTCTGTAAGCGAGATCCTGGTTGTTTTCACAGAAAGCTTTGCAAGCGTATAAGAGATTATTGTGTAGGATCAAACGATGGAGGCTTGACAATTGGACCCAAACTTCAATGCGGTGGGAAAAAACCTGACGATTGCGCAGATCTCCACGTATTGCTGCATTGAGAGCTTTAGCGAGGATAGGTACATCAAGTGTAAATTGTGGACATTGAGGATCCTCTTCACTTTCATTAATTATTGCTATTGCACTTGATCGGCCATGGATGATATCAGCAAGATCAAGAAACAGATTTTCTGTTCTGATTAAATCGCAAACGGTATATGAAGGTTTGTTCAATATGGGCTTGAGCAGCTCTTGTTTCAGGATTTCTTCAGTATATCCAGCGGAGGGGCTTAGCAAAGCTCCATAAAATGGTGAACTCACAAATAACAGTAAAATTAATATCATAAATCTATCCTTATTTACCATTGTCGCAAAAATGGTGAACTCACAAATAACAGTAAAATTAATATCATAAATCTATCCTTATTTACCATTGTCGCAAAAGTAAAAAATAGTTGCAAGAATCAAGTGGTTGCAGCATTGCGATTCTATTGACCTCGCAGCACACTTTGAATTGACTCTCAAACTAAGGATATACTGAAACACTTCTTAGAAATGCAAAGATATTAATCAGTGGTTGAGCGCATTTATGTATTTTGCTAAAAGTTAAGATATGCCAGAAACTGCATAAATAAATTTATCTCACCTTCATTCATATGTTTGTTATTGTTAAGTGTGTGAATAGTGATAGAATACCATTAACGGAGGATTTCAATGTGCAAAATTACTATCTTTTTTTACCCTTTGTAATAAAAAATTTATACTGCGCAAGTACTGAGCACTGTCTAAATATTGATGAAAGAGAGCAAGAAAGAATAGCCCATATTCAAAGTCCACCAAAGATAGATATAACGCAATCACTGGTGCTGAAATTAGAAAACGGCACTCATTCAACTTATATGGCCATAGAAGTCATTGATAGCGCAGAAGAGCAAGTAGAACAAAGCTCTCTCAAGAAATTTTTGAAGTGCAAGATTGATAAAAAACATGTGATTTTGACTACCTTTCTGGTGAATATGGCACTTACTTTAGGTATTGTGATCTCAGTATGGTATTCATAGGGCCTTGATGATTTACATAATAATAGCTTGTATGATGATTCATGCATCTGGATATGCGGCACACGACCCTTCAGAGCGAGACCCTCTTCTGACACTCCCACTTTCAAACAATGGAGCTTATAGCGCAAAAGAAAATATAGATGTGGTAGTTAATTTGAGGGGCCCTGCAGTGTTGTGTGTGAACGAACAATCCCCACAGATCCTGTTCGTGCGTATAAAACGCCCAAATAATCCTCCATCAAATAAAAAACTGATATATGCATGTCTTATTACACAACAACTGCTGTTTGTCCTCTTTAGTGGGTTGTGGATATTCCAATTGAGCAAATCTTGGAATCACTCCTCTTCTGTGAATACGACTAATACGACCACACTATGTTAAAGTTTTTGCGTTTATTTATATTGCTAATTTCAAGTATATTTGCTTCTGTTTCAGATCTCGAAAACCAAATTAACACTCATCAACTACCGCAAATTGTGGTGAAAGATCAGCATTATCTAATCAGTATGAATGAAACTGAAGTGCACAAAAAGCCTTCATGCGGCACGATTTTATATAGGGGTGTAGCTTATCTTTCGTGTCTCTCTGCCATCTCTTTTTTAGCAGCGCAAATTCTATATGCAGCTTCTGCATTTTATACCCCCTACGCCAAATGATGCCTGATATGATTACCGCATTCAGCAATGTTGTGCTCTCAAATACTAATGAATAAGCCAAACCTTGCTAGGTTTGAATCTGATAATAAGTGCTGAATAACTTAATATGGTTTTTGCAAAAGGAATAAACACTTGTAGGTGTTTATTATCGTCAAAATTTTGCAGCATCAAGTGGTCGCAGCATTGCGATCACTTTGACTAGATTTGGATACAATATAGTCTCGTATCATAGCGATTGCATTTGCAAACCGACTATATGACTGAGAAGTTTTAGATTCACATCCATCGCACAAATACTTTACAGATGCCAACAAGTCGCAGAGTGCTCTTTGAAAACTACTCTTCACCCATTGATCACGGTCAGGAATATTTATAAAACGTTCATACAATGAAGATAATTTTAGCTGATTCACCCAAGTGTTTTGGATGCTGTCTGTCGCACCCTCTTTACTGCTTGCATGCTTGAAAATTGCGAATATTGGGGCTGTCTCGGCCATTAAGTCAGAGTACTCTAAGTCAGTATACTGAGCGCCTAGGCTAGTTGCCTTCACCTCGATCATGACAAACGTATCCAAAATATCTTGCATATATGGTTGCATCTGACAATTAGATTCATTGAAATCTGAGTCTGAGGCAGAATAAGCGTGAAAACAAACAAAAAACAACAGCAACAACATGCACCATTATTATATCACACTACATTCTCCATACCAAACAACTCTTCATATCGTTAACATATCTAGCAATATTGTGTACTAACGTACTCACAAAGGTGGATCATTGTCTTTCTATATTTAGTTATAAAGACAATACGCAAACTATAAAAAATTATCTCCAAGGAATAGTATAAATCATCACTTTCGGCATCGATCCAATCAAGCATATAAGTGCCAAACATTTTTGTAGCGTACAATGACCCGCTGTAGCTGCAATAGAAGGTGCCAAAGGATGCTAATAATGGCAGGCATGCAGCATTGTATTATTTCTCTAATGGCCACTCTTCGTGTTTCGAATCCAGAAATTCGAATCCAGAAAAAAGATAAAAGTAGCACTCTAGATCAATTTGGGAAGATTCTATTTGTGGGAAAGTGCGTAGATTCAGTTGGGGAAAAATCCATATTTTCGAAATCTGTGCAATTAATTGCCCTGATCGTAGGGTAACGTGAAACTATCTTTGTAGCAGTAAGGGCCAATATCTGCTCAGAAGTAAGTTCATGATGTTTGAGCAATTTTTTTGCAAGAGCATCCGTGAATTGTGCTGTCAAATCACGCCATCGTTGAAATTCCAAATCCCAATAATTAGTTCACTCGTCTATTTGTATCACTTTTTTTAAATCAAAAAATATAATGATATAGAGTCATCAACGCTTTAGCCTAGTCTGGACGTTTGCACTGCAGGGCACATCTAATACGCCTCGCTAGAAATCTCTCTGCTGCCTCGCTAGAGATTCCTTTTCTTCATCGAGCAAGATCGCTCTGATTTCATCAAGATCCTTCTGAAGCGCACTCACTCTGGAGCCCTCAAAAACTTCACTATTCGCACAGAAATCTTCCAAAGCTGATAATACGTTACGGTATGCATTCTCGTATGCATACCGTATTTTGATTTTATATAGCGGCTCTCTCTCTTTATTCAAAGATAACAAGGATTGAGTCTCATTTAATTCATAAAAATAAAAAAATAAGATTTCTAAATCGCCACGCACCCATTTTTTATAGCGTAGAACATGTCGTTGATACCCAATTATCTGGGTAGAAGGCACGTGATAATGTTTCTCTAAGAGATCTTCAATATTATCGCTTATTTTGCCAACAAAGGTAGATAATGCTTCATACTGCATACTTTGATAATTATGATTCCTGAGGATGGTGAGCAGATTTGTTTTGTGCGTCTCCAACAATTCTTGATCGTTTTCCCAACTTTTCAGAGCAAAAGGGGTTTTTGGGCAGTCCTCAACGCTATATCCTGCTCCACAAGCGTGCAAAAAGGTTAAAAATAATAATACTAATAACATCAATATATCCTCATACTTTTGTCATTATAACCTCTACTGTGTATTGAAGCCATAATTTAATGCGTATCGAGAGTAAGAAGAGAGTTCACAACTTTCAGAGCCTCCCCCCCCTCACCATTAACCACGGTGGACTATCAAGTCATTATGATGCTGAGATTTCTGCCAGCCCAAAAATTCTTCCCTAGCGTTCACTTCGTGTTGTTGATAAAAATGGTAAAAAGATAAGAGGAGGTGTTGATACCCAGCAATTAATGCTGATTCGTATCGACAAAGATTTCCAACAGACTTGAAATAACCCGCATTCATTACACAAAATGCCCAATAGAAGTTTTTTATATCAAGAGGACAGTACGAATTTTTTGTGATGTTTTTGATTGTCAGATCAATCTCATCCAGATTTTTTGATTCGAAATAATCAACTTTTTCGGCGCACTGAAAAAGACTGCCTCTTATTGATTGTGCACAAGTCAATAATGTTTGAAGATTGCCACTTCGAACAGAACCTAGAATACAAAAATTATCAAAAATACTTCTATACGGGTCAAACACTCTTTGAGCTACTATCCACAGTGAAGGATCGGATTGATGGATGCTGGCAGTAACTGGTTGTACTGCTTCATAGCGATCATCCATAGCTCCATAAACTTGCAAACAGCTGAAACAAAATATAAATATCAAAAACATCTCTATTCCTCCTATAAATAGCAAAGCCATTTTACACCATTTTGCGCCACCAGCAATATTTCTGAGCTGCAAAAGATATTTTTTTATGAATATACTCCTATTTTAGACTTAAATATGCCTTTTCGTTTAGTGAAATCAGGAAATTAAAAAACTCCAGGAGGCTCAGCGTCTATGAAAGCGATTGCGGCCAACAATCAAAATATTCGTTCAGAGCATCTTGCGCATTTTTCTTACAGCAAGCATAAAAAGATCGTAGCAAATGGTATGCACCATCTCTGCTTGCCTGGCCTGTCTGGAGAACCTTAAAAGAGTGATAATAAGTTTCTAAACTAAGGTAAAACATATTTTTTTTAGCATATTTTATTATACATACTCTTCTTGCCAATATCTCTTCAGCAGTATAGTCAGGGTAACGATTTCTATAAGCTTTCTCCAGTATATCGGTTATTGGTTGCATGAATTCCCTTAGTTCATCAATACTCATATCTGGTAGTATAAGCTTATCATTACAATCCACAAAGATCTTAAAGTGTTGGAGGAACTCTGCTCTGTCGCTTTCAAATAAAATTTGCTCTTTTTCCCACTGTTCATCACTTATCGCTCCTATAGCACTTGGCGCTGTCATACAAACCATACTCAAACACAAACACATCTCTTCTATCTTCTCATCAAGGTTGTTTGCGGCAGCCATCAAGCGTACGCAGGTGAAAAATAATAAAATGCATATCACAAATAATACTCCGGATGGTGTTATTATATCATATTGAATCAAAAATCAGTGGTGGGTTACCATTCCCACAAAGAGCGATATTCTTCATCAGCTTACTATTTATTTCCTTCATATCAATATTCCAAAGATGAGAAAAGTTTCCGGCACACATTTATATATTTTGTTGCGTTCAAGGCTTGGGGTTTGCAATATATAGTAGTCTGCATAAAACTTATAAAAAGCCCAAAAAAATATTGGAGCAGAAAGGAAAGAGTATGTGGTTTCTATGCGACAGTCTCCCGGCTCTTCTGAAGCATATCAAGCTCAAGATCAGAGTATTGCGTTGTGTAGATTTCTGTAAGTATATTTCTTATTGTTTCTTCAAAATACCTGAATTTATCCAATCGAATCATTGCAAGATAATTTTTAGATTTTAGCGCATCTAAAATTTCTCTTTTCTTCGGTTGAATAACTGCTTGCTCTGCTTGCCACCGCTAATATGCTGGCGCAGTTAATGCATATATCACAGCTGCTGCTTTACTGTTTATGTCTCTTTGATCTTCGATGAATGAGACTCCTTGTAAAAACAAGCCAACTCACCACCGCAATCATCAGGATATTTGCCTATATCAAATCAATTTAGCAGAACGCAATCAGCATGAAAACAAATTGCAAACAAATGCTATTATGCCAATCTCTATCTTAAATTAATATACCATTATATACAGAAGGCTATTTGCACAAAAATATTTATTTCATTGAGAAGAAATTATTATTGACTCATACAAGATAGAGCGAATTGAACTCTTGCATAAAAGATAGCAAGATCATCACCAAGATGATGATCTTGGTGCCTGGCATACTGTTTCAATCTGCTTCATTACCTTTGTTGTTTTTTTGCACCGACAAAGTGACCGTTGTAATCTATGCTCTTGCCCAGTGAACCAAACTGTGCATTTTGCCATTCCAACCAATACTTTCTACAGTGCCATAGATCTCTTTGATGAAAATAGTAAAAAGATGATAAGAGTTTGGAATATATTGCCATGGACATTTCTTTCTTTGAGGTAGGCGTTTCAGTTTTTTGTGCATATAATTCAGGATATTTATCCGATATAACAAAAGCCCAATAAAAGTTTTCCATAGTAAGATAACAGTGTAGAGATTTGATAGTACCGAATCGATATTTCCACTCACTTTTACTTATTCTAGTAGTAATTCCCCCGCATTCTTTAAGCTTTGATTGCAGCGATTGTGTCTCACGATATGATTGATTAATATCATATTTTTCCCAAGGCATTCCAATACACCAACCATCAAACTGACTTCTGTGCACATCAAAATCTGCTTGTGCGCAGTCCCAGGCCAGAACGCCATGTGGTGCACATATGAAAAAGAGCTGTTGCGCAAAAGCTGGGTGATAATATGCAAAAGCTGCTTGAGGCTCAGCATATGGAACAGTCTCCTTACGCAATTTTATGACCAGCTTGGTCTCGCCCTGCTTCATCTCTTTTGGCAGAACTATTCTATCCTGATTATACTCATCCTGAAAAAAGCGTTTTCTGGTGCTATCTTTTGCGCGTTCATTTGTAACGATATTGCTTTCAGCGCCTTGTGCGTGCAAACAAAGTAAAAATAATAGTAAGGTCATCGATCCCTTGGTAAAAATAATATACAAAATTATACACTGTATTTTTTTAATATGATTTATTAAAAAGAAAAAATAGTAGTTTATTTTTTTTTGAGAAAAAAGCTGTCAATTCGATCAATCTTATTGGCATACATAACACTACATGTAATGTTGCTCAACAAAAAGAATATACCCACAAAGAATATACTCACGACACACAATACATAATACTATATACAATCGACAAAAAATATCAAAAGGCATGCCAAAAATTACTGTTAGCTTTAAAGGATTTGCGTGATGGAGATAAAGTTAAAGCTAAGTCACGGCATGATTATCTATGGAAAGAATTCGCTTGAATTTTTTGAAATAATAATATACTCTTCGATTTAATTTTATTTGCAAACATTGCACAATATTTTGATTTCTCGATGATTTTTCATACTTATAGCGTTGTCTTTGCATGCAATAAAAAAGTAGGGATTATCCTCCTTTTTTACAATATAGTGCAGCACACTACGCTTCTTTTTCTTTTTCATCAATCAAAATTTTAATCTTTTGGATTTTGGAGGTAATATCTCATCCGTTTCAGCAATCAACTTGGTCTCCACCATCATAGCGGAAGCGTGATGGAGAAAGATGCGAAATCTTGAAGCACTCCATGGCATCTTCATACAGAAACCGTGCAATGATGACATTAAGTTCACGCATGCAATATTGTATGACTTTAATGACTCCTCACTCTTCAGCTTATCATCTAGTAGTGCTGGCAATGCAGACAAAATATAAAAATATGTTTTTATATCAAGAGCCTTTTCAAGATCTTCCTCAGTCTCCTTATTATGCAGATATCTAAGCAAATTGTGAAGCACATCAGCAGAGGTGAGAAGCGGATTTGGATAACTGGCAGTTGCACATTTTTGTGAAACCATATGTAGCACCTGTTCAGCAGTGCACATACCCTGTGTGGTCTCCTGCATTGGAAGATCGCGGCTCTTCTGATCCAGATCTGCAAGAAAAGGATGGAGCAAACCAGCAGCGGCTTTACTCAGATGTTCAGCAACAACAATTGAATAGTCTGCTGACAAAAGGGTGAGAATCGGATTTTGATCATCGACAGTTTCTAGCACCTTCTCAACAGTGCACACACCCTGTCTGACCTCTTTCATTGCAAGATCGCGGCTCTCACGATCCATATTTGCAAGCAAAGGGTGGAGCAAAGCAGCAGCGGTGAGACGCATATGTGAAGCAATAACAGTTAAATATTTTTCTGCAAAAATAAAGTTTAGCACCTGTTCAGCAGTGTACGCACCCTGTATGGTCAAGTAACGTTTTATATGATCCTTGACATTCTTGCTCAAAGCACGGTTTTGCTCAAGATCGAAACCCTGATAGGGCAGACCGTTCCAGGCAGGTATAAAGTACTTAGATGTCAAACTACTTGCGCACCTCTCTAACATTGATGGAGTTAGGCGGTCTTCCCATTCTTTCATAGTAAGTGCGTTTTTTTCACTCCCATCATCAGAGTCGTCGATCGATGCTCCATGGACATGCAAACAGATTGAAAATAATAATATTAATAACATAAATACATCCTGGCTATATTATATTATAAAACTAAAATAATGCATATACTCAACATCCTGCATGCACTCTACATTACTTAAGATTCTCTCAAAACAGGGTGATAGATGTACAGCTATTGTAATTGTTGAAATATATTTGCGAACTCTTCATCCATACGGAGAAACGCACTTGTCAATTTTGGACTGAGGCTTAGTGGGTCAATTTTTGCAGGTTTTGCTCAATCCAGATTGTTGCTCGGATGCCCCGGAAATATTCTATCAAGTGAAAAAAATAAAAAGTGTTGCTCTACTCAAGACGCCCCCCCTCTTAACACGCCTTTCTCCCTGTCGCTCAACATCGATGATGTCAAGCATCTCTTGCTTCCATAAAGAATAGCGCACCTCAGATGATATGAAAAAACTTTTGCAAAAAACTTGAAAGAGCTGAGGAGCTGATAATACTTTGTTCTACTTTTTTCATCATCGCTTGGAGCATTGCATTGTGATAATGCATAGTTTTGTTCCAAAAAAGCAAAAGCATGAAAATAAATCGTTAGATCAAGACGGAAGTTAGTATTTAGCATATCACCCACTTGTTTCAGGGTCATAGCCTCAGATATGATGGGATGCTTTTTTTTATAAACTTTCACAAGAATCTTGCTCACTAATTGCGCAATATCCCTTAATTCACATAGTGTTGACGCCTCAGACAAGTTTTTTTGCTTCATGATATCCTGAAACGCGGTTCTGAGCGTCGTGTCCAAAAATTCTTGAGAGCGTAATGGTTCCAGAGGAGCATCACACGCCATTCTGATTGTTTCATCCAAAGAACTTTGAGCGAAAGCCCAGGAAGAAGCATGCGCAGCTTTTTGCAGACATGGCAGGGACTCGAAGAAAAAAAGTCTTCGATCTTTTTCCTTTTCTGTAGCAGAAGGGCACTCCAGGCTCTGACTAGCCTGTAAACAAGTTAAGGTTAAGAATAATAATATTAAGCGCAATTTCATAAATAGAGCAGTAAAGATTTATATCTGTCTGCTAATCCAGCAAAAATGTAAAAGAAGGCTTCCATATCAATAAGAAATTCATCCTCTTCAACATCTGTGAGAATAAATGTGTTTCATTGCCATCATTTTTTCGAAAAAAAACATGACAAGGTGTAAGAATAGTGAGCACTGGTTTTTCAAAACTCATTAATTGATCAAGGTTGTTTATTGCACGATAAGTCTTTAGCAAGCGCTTGATCCAACTCTTCTCTGTACGGATCTCATAAATCTTGATATGCTTTTATCCGTAAATCAATACATATGAAGATTCAATGCATCCATAGACTCCCAAAAGCTTCTCATCTCACTCTGCGCTTCAGAGTTTATAGTTTCAAATTCATCCTTTGGCATGTTGTCACAGAAAGTGGCTATAACTGATAATAAATTATGGCATGCACTTATGTATTGTTTTTGCATATAGTTTAGCTGACCCTCCGGCACTGCTTCAGTATCGCATGCAAAAGTATTATATTTTTCTTCTAGTTCAAAAAAAGCGTAAAAGATGTATTCCATATCAAGAGTCGATCGGCCACGTCGAGACTGTTCAAAAACAAATACTTTCCTTTCCATCATTCTCTCAAAAGAATCCTGATAAATCTTCGAATGTGCGCTCTTAAGAGTGGCTAGTAGTGGTACTGAAACCCGCCTTAAGTTGCGAAGATCTTTTACCGTAAAAAAACATAGAGGGTGAGGAAGACACTCCCTAACCTGTTGTATGTGTTCAGACCAGAGTGCTCGAGATAGTTCGCAACGTAACAAATCAGGCATAAATTTGTCGGTTGCATATGCATAGCTAATTTCAGAAATATCTGAAAAAAAAAGCTTAAATCCGTCCTCAGACCAAATTAGAACATTCACGCAAAATCCATGAAAAGAGTGTGCTAAATTCTTGCAGGCACTGATGTATTTTTGGTTGATATAGTATGATTTAATTCTATCTTCTTTGATATTAAAACCTGAACAAGTATTATATAGTTCAGCCAATTCAGAAAAAGCCAAAAAAAAGGTTTCCAAATTAAGATTAAAATCGCTATCTTCGCAACTTTTAATCTTTCTCACAGTTTCTTTTTGTATATCTTTTTGTCTTAAAAGCATCTCCTCAGAAGTAAGTTTATGACGCTCCAACAAAGGTGGCAAAATAGTGGATATTGTTGCTTGTATAAATTTATGAAATACATAAATGGGCTGATCATCCGCAGGCAATCGACCTGGGATGCCTACAAGATTTGTATTATTTAGAGATTGAAACCAGCTTTGATCTCTTGTCCAACGCTTTCTATTAGGAGAAAAATCTCTCCCCATCCCATCAAAGCTGCTTGGGGTAGCCGCATTAATTTGAAAGCAGATTAAACATAATAGTATAAAGCGCATATGTACCATTAACATGTCATGATTATAAATAATTTTTCCATCTTATACAAACATCTAAATTCATGCCAAAACTTATTGTTAGTTTTCAAGTATTTTCGTGGGGGAGAGAAAGTTAAGGCTAAGGAAAAGTATGATTCTGTATGGAAAAATTAGATTAAATTTTTTGAAATAGTAATAATATATATCTTCGATTTAATTTTATTTTGCAAACATTTCAAAATATTTTGATTCCTCAATTATTTTTAGTACTTAGCGCTGTCTTGCATAAAATACAAAAAGGAGGGAACTGCCTCATTTTTTACAGTATAACGCAGCAATCTCTGAAGGGATTCACAGGATCCTCAGTAACAGGCTGCAAACTATAAGACGGATTCTTTTTTAATTCTTCTTCTAGATATAGGAAAAGCTTTGCATCAATCATCTTAGTATAAAAGAACAGTTGATTTTGCCTTCTTTTGTTAATTCGGAAAAAAGTACATGCCAGAGTGAGATCTCCTTTTTGATCTTCTACAAAGGTCACATAAGGTTCATTTTCACTTTTTTCACTTGGAGTCCATAGACCCTGCGCTTGACTCATTATTGCCTGCACAGACTGCAAAAGCTTGTTACCACGATCACAGTTATACTCATAAATCTTTAATAACATAGGGTCTTTGGTAATATTCCAACATTCTTCACTGCTCTCACTTGCAGCTTTAACATCGTCTGGCAGCTTTAACATCGTCTGACCGTCATCAACGATCTTCTTCCCGCGAAGCAATCCGCTCAAATGTAGTAATCTAAATCCGCATGCGGCATTGAGACTCTCATCCCATAACATATATGCTGCATGGAGATTAATCGACAATAGAAAAAAGAGTAATTTAAACATAACAGGATTATAACACAAGAACCGAGTCACAGTCACTATTTTCAACAAAGGCATTTAGCATACTTCTCCATGATATTAGTGCTAGATTTCCAAATTAGAAATTATTGCTTGCTAGCAGAGAAACTGAAGAGTAAAAAGCACTGATCACCCTACCACAAGGTTTTACTGTGGATTTTGATATCATTGATGCTATGATCCCAGAAGCGTAAATTCTGAGAGCATGCAATTATGCGCATATTTTTTCTTGTTTTCTCTACAAATTATTGGATGATTAGAAGTGATAGCTGGAAACGAAATGAAACATTTATTATTCCCGACACAAGAAAGATGCGGGAGACCATTTTTCTTTGAAGAGTTCTTGAGAATCTTTTGTGATTAGGATAGCTCGTCCAAAAAAAGCAGCCTGTGAATCATGTGATTGTTGTTGCATCTTATGCAAAAAAATGGCAATAAGAGGCTTTCATATTGATTTCAAACAATCTTTGATCTGAATCAAGAAGTAGGCTATACTTTAAGTTAAGAAGGAGAAAAATTAATGGTATTAATTTTATTTTTTTTAATCTTCTTGCATGCTTATGGAGCTGTTCAGCAGCGCGACGATGCAGAATTTCAAAAATCAGCAGTATTCTTAACAGACTCAACAATCAACAAGGATCGCTTCAGACAGGACAGTTGGGACACAACTCAAGAACAGATTGCTCAAAAGCGCAGTGAAATGCGCATGTACTTCGATGGACACTCTTCTTATGAGTATGATTATTACACTTTAACAGGATTAGAGTATCTTTTTATTGATTTCAAAGGACCATGCAATCTGTGGAAATCTAGCACAAGCACAACATTGATGACTGTATTCAATCCTAAACTAGAAAGCTTTATGCTTAATACAGAGACCATAGCTCACCTTTTGACAAGCGCCAAGGAGGAGGTGGAAAAACTAATTGAGGAAGGATTAAAGATCAACAGAAAATTCAATCGACACATAGGTACCAAGCCCTATGTACATCTCCTGAAAGTTTGCAAACATCTTTGTGACAACCAACAAAAGATGTGCTACGACGAGTATGAGCATTTTTATCTTCTTAGGGAACAACAGAAAGGAAGATAACTAATCAGAATAGCCTTAACATAGTTGAAGACTCTATCACTCGAATCTTTAAAAAGGCATGCCGCAATTTATGAAGAATGTGATTTATCGAAAGATGAGCAGAAAAAGATCAAAACTTTACTGTGTAAGGACATCGCAGATCACAGAGGTTGCAGCGATTCCTGAAAATGCCCACAAAAATTCTTTAGCAGTATTTTACTACTAAAGAATTTTTAAAGCTGAAAGTGTAATTTCTCACTCCCCTACCCATAATGGATAAGGAGGTTGTCTCCTTATTTTCTTTGTAAAAATAGTGCGCCTATTACATAAAGAGCAAGAGGGTAAAAGCAAAACGGCATAATATTAATGGGTGACTGGGAAACAATGGACGATGCCAGCAAGATTTGTGCTCCGTGAGGAATAATACACTGCGTTGCGGTGGCAAAGACATCCAAAGTACTAGCTGCTTTTGCTGCTTGAAGTTTGTTTTTTTCAGCAATTCTTTTTACGCTTTGACCTGAAAAAAGAATGGCTATAGTGTTATTGGCAAAAATAATATCTGATATTATCGATATTTTGGCAATAAACCATGAGGCACGATAAGGATTTTTATATGATTTTTCAAGAATCTCCAAACCTTTATGTCGCACAATAAACGCTTGTATACCTCCTAAGAAAAAGGAAAGGATGGCCACTTCCTTCATGGAAAAGATGCCTTCTTTAAATTGTTCTGCAAATGTTGTCGCACTGTAATCAGAGAAGGAAATCCCTAGCAAAGCTGCAAAAAGTATAGATCCAAACAAAGAAAGTGTGACAGGTATACCCGCAAGCGCCAGTCCTGTGACCATAACATAAGGAAGAAGTTTCCACCAAGAGATATCAGCTGCAATGTTTTCATTTCCTAGTATTGGTGTAGCGCCAAAGGCTGAAAAAATGCCATATAAAACAATCACACTGATACACGCTATAAGCGCAGTTGGAGCGTTTGCTATAAGTTTTTCCTTTGGCGTTACACCTACAGTTTGTGATGCTGCAATGGAGGTGTCAGAAACAAGGGATAAGTTATCACCAAACGCCGACCCACTCACCACAGCTCCAATAAGCCATAACGCTGCTAATGAATCGCCATGCGCCAATTCAACAGCAAAAGGCCCCACAACTCCAATAACACCCATAGAAGTTCCCAAAGCCATGGATATTAAGCAAGAAACAAAAAATATACCTGGCAATATTGCTCCAGATGGAAGAAATTCTTGTGTAATAAGCACGGCTTCTTGGACACTTCCAATGCCTTTGCTAACTTCGGAAAATGCACCGGCCAAAAAAAATATGAAGAGCATGGCCGCAATGCCTTCATTTGCAAAACCTTTGCATAAATTATCGACCCTTTTTTTTAAAGAACCAGAGTCTAAAAGAACCGACAAAAAAAGTGCTGGCATAATACAGACAACCGCTGAAACCTTGTAAAAAGCAAAATCAGCACCTTGGAGTGTAAAGTAAATCCCGCAACCTAAAAAAAGCAGGACAAATAATAAAATGGGGCTTAACGATCTATATAACATGATCATCTCCTAATAAATAGAGTTAAAAATAAAATTGTTTTTTTGAATTAAAGAAATAGGTAAATTAGTGCGCAAAGCGCATTCGCATGGTGAGAGCAACATTCATATCATGCACATAATACATAATTTATTTTACCATACCACACTCATATAGTCTACGCAGTAAAGTTTTGAGGAATTATAATACATTCAAACAAGAAATAGGTTTGATAAATCTGCTGCATTCTCGATATCTTCAGCACTGATTTGGCATTGGCGAATAGTATCACCTGAGGAGAGTCTGTACCTCTCTCCTACCTCCAACCTCTCTTGAGCGCACAACCTTACTTGTGTCGTTATTGATCACAATATTAGTATAGTCAGCTTAAAGTCTTGACCTTCTGCGTATATTTGAAAATATTATCAAACAACCATGATGAACCAGTAGTTCATTATACTTTTCTACTACAGCAGAAGTATATATACGCACCTAGACTTATCTTTCCAATGATGAATCGGATGCCAATGCAACAGAAAAATTTCCTACACCACCCATTGAAAAATCTTCTGGCATTCCTTTGTAAGGAAGAACATCTTTAAGGAGACGAGATGTCGATTGCCCATACATATAGCCTCGAAAACACCTAACAGATTTATGTATCCTGCTTTAACACGCGCATTTAGACATGCTGCGGAAACGGATTTAGGCCGTGATAAGGTTTGTGCGTCAGAAAGGAGCAACCAGCGACGAGCTAAAATGTTCAGCAAGCTATTCTCTATGGTTTCAGTCATAATAGGTTCATCCTTTATTCTGGTTAGAGTCTTTATTATGCTTACAGTAATATTAGGTTCACCCTGCTTTAGTATGGTTAGAGTCTTTATTATGCTTACAGTAATATTAGGTTCATTCTTTATTTTTGCAAAATCATACGCGCACACAACTTTTGAAAAAACATTATCGCACAAAATAGTCATGATTGGTTTTATATAAATCTCTTCTAAGTCATCAAGATTACATGTCTCTTGATAAGCCAAGCTTATATATTTACCTGTATCAGGTGCAGATGCACTATAGCAGCGATCGTCGCGAACAGTGTCGAGAACAGCTCGAATCTTACCTCTAGATGAATCCATGAGTGTTTGAGTGTTTGTCCACTCTTCATCAGAAATTGCGACAGAAGCGCCATGAGCGTATGAAATGAAAAATAATAATATAAATAGCATAATTGTTACCCATGATATTATGCCTGACAACTAAATATTTGCAAATGGTAGTCAAATTTTTCTGGAAACTCTAGATATCTGCCACGATTCAAGAAAACACTTTCTGAACAGGAGACAAATATTCTGGATGCTCTATTATCAAAAGTATCTTAAGGAAAATCCTCTTGAATTACTGAAATTTTCAGATCAAATGCTAGGTATAGTTGCTAAAAATATTGGATGACCAGAAGTGATAGTTGGAAACGAAATGAAACATTTATTATTTCGGCAAGTAACAAGGCGTCTCTATTAGGCGCACATAAGTATACACACTATGAAGAAGTTGCTTGTACCATGTCATGCTTTGATCAAAATCTGTTAGAGGTCCTTCTTTTCCTTTACAGACAATTTTTAAAGAGAGAAAGAGTCGCTTCAATGCCTTTTGGACTTCCCTTGCTGTCTGAAACAGTTTTTCCGCTCCTAAAGTATCAGCTGTTCGTTTTTTGAAAGTCGCAATCGCATCTAAAATCGTGTCTTTGTACGGCTCAATACGTTCTTGAGCTACCTGCCAATTTTGTAATTGTTCCAAAGATCTTGTCTCCGACTGAGCACTCCTTGGGGGCAAGACAACTTTTGTTGGATCCATCCCCCTCTCTGAGATCTGGGCATTAGCCTTAGCTAAGATCTCCTCTAAGTGATTTTGCAAATCTTGTCCTCCCTCTGCTCCGTGCAGTTGCTCCATGAACGCAGGAAAAATGAACAATAATAAGACAAAGTTCATAATAGAGTGCTATATCATATGACGTGTTTTAACAAGGCTTGACTCAAAGTCAACCCGCTGCATTAGCGACATCTTGAGCAGTGATTTATTATTGGAAAGTAGTATCAACCTTAGAGTCTGTATCCCCTCTCCTACCTAATACACAAATATCTCTTCAGCACGCAAACTTACTTATGTTGTGATTGATCAAAATAAGTGATTCTGCTGTCAAGATACAGTAAGCTATGCAACAATTAGTTATGAAAATAAGGATTTTGTGTATTGGTAAGTTAAAAAGTAGTTACCCTATATCAGATTTGATATCTTTTTATCAAAAACGTATTAAAATAGCTGTAGATATTATAGAGTTAACGTCAAAAGAGCCTCGCAATGAGCAAGATATGATAGCTTTGTTTTCATCCTATAAAAATGAAAAATGCTGGGCACTTGATCAGCGAGGTAAAAGCTGGAGTGAGCATGATTGGGCTCATCGCATTCTCCAAGAGAAAATGCAAGGATTAAAAAGCTTGAATATTATGGTGGGTGGAAGCGCGGGCATTCCTTACACACTTTGTAAATCCAGTGAGGAATCTATTGCCCTGGGACCTGTAACCTGGAATCATTTGTTGATAAGACCTATGATATTAGACATGCTTTATAGATGCGAAAAAATTTGGGAAAATCATCCCTACTCACGTACATAAATAGTGCAATATACTCAAACAGGTCATGTTCTTCAGTTAGTGGTCATTGAGGGAGATATCACCACTGACTAGATATTCATACTTTTCGTTAACCATCACCAACAACAAGAGTCTTATAGAAAACTAGAAATTCTTTACTAGGAATCCATCAAGATAGTGTATCTCAATTTTTAAGAATGTTTCTTTACATTAATGTGCGCTTTTTATAAGAGGAAGTGGTGGGCCTGGGAAGACTCGAACTTCCGACCTCACGCTTATCAAGCGTGCGCTCTAACCGGCTGAGCTACAAGCCCACATAGATATTCTATGAAATTATACTTATTTTATCAATGCCTAATTTTTTAATTAACACCCTTTTTCTAATCAAACATAATTGTTGAGTAAAAAATGAAGAGCATTATTTTGATTTTTCTTAATAGTATTAAGGGCAACTCGCTATCTTCTGGAGATGCGATTTGATAATATATTTTTTCATTTTAAAAAATATTTCTCTTGAGGAACGAAAGAATAAACTTTTTGTTAAACAATCATCTTTATATTGATTGCATTATTGTTTCAAACAATACAGTGTATAATATTCATAGTGATTTTATATAAAGAGCCATGATAGCATTAATACTCTTATTATTTTCAATCTATTTAGACGTTAATGGAGCATATCTCCCCCCCTTTGAGACGATTAATAGAGAAAGAAAATCCACAGTTACATCCTGTGCGTGGAGAGAATCAATATTACCACCCATACATTTTAACAGGGCTGTATGCACGGGAAAGTCTAAAGTTAGCTTTTATGGTGATCAAAGAGACAGAAGCACTTCTGATAGAGAGGAAGCAAGAGCTCAATTACAACCTGAATCCAGAGATGCAGAAAAATTTACACCTACCCCTTCCGATAATGAACTCAAACAAGAAATTGGGAAATCCAAAATCATAGCTAAAGCTCAAATCACACTCACTCAACAGATGAAGATATTAAAATCCACAAGTGAAGTCAAAGACAGTGTCCAATCCTACAGTGAGGATGTTCTAGCAGAAATTTTGCAATATATCTCCAGAGTCAAATGTATACCGCTATTTCCAGACAATTTCTCTGATGAAGAAGGAGAAATAAGTATAACTACAGACAGATCTGGCACCAGAGCCAGAGCCAGAGCCAGAGCCAGAGCCAGAGCTATAGAGAGAGACAGATCAGTTCCAACCCAAGCTAAACTCAGACTCAGACTCAGAGCCAGAGCCAGAGCTAAAACCATAGAGGGCGACAGCACTTCACCTCCAGCCAAACTCAAAGCCGCTACATTGGATGGTATGACTATGAAAGACCTCTCTTCATCAGATCTTGAGATAGATAAGAAAGCAGTCCCAGCTACACTCATAGCCAAAACTAGGACTAAAATCATAAAGAGCGACAGCACTTCATCTCCAGCCCCAGCCAAACGCAGAACCAGACACAAACTCAGACCCAGGATCAAAGCCCATTGCCAAGATAGTTCCTTGGATGAGCTAAGAGAAAAAAACTCAACCTCAATCCCAACCACACTCAGGCTCAAAGCCTCTACAGTGGATGGTGTGACTATGCAGGACCTCTCTGCATCAGATCCTGAGAGCGATCAGAAAGAAGTTTTTTTTCCAGCAATTGTCAAACATTTGAGTTTAGAAGAGCAATCTATGGCGCCGTGCAAGTACAAATATAGGATTTTATGTGAGCTCTCAGGTGAATGCCATCTTCAACTGAAAGAGATTCATTTTCAAACCCCTATTTTTTTAATGCAAATGACACAACCAGTAAACAAAATTCTGAAGGAAGCTTGCTGGCAACACTATTCTGAAAAAAGAAGCGATTTTACTTGGAACCCTGGTCGAGAAGAAAATAAAAATCTAGCACTTGTTATGCAAGAGGCTTTAGATAATAAAGCTACTCTTAATCTATTCAACTTCTTTTATTCTTTTCTCCAATTGGAGAGTGATTTTGTTTGGGCATACAAGGGCGCATTGCGTCAGTCTTCTGTTGATAGCATCGTTGAGCATGCTGTACCAGGATTTATTGAAATAAAACTAATAAATTCGTACCATCATCTTTTATCATCTTTATACTATTTTTGTAAAGGAAATGAAATGAAAGCGGATCAATCATATCATTTATATTGGAAGACAAGAGATAGAAAAATAAAATATGAAAAAGGAGAGCCAGTATTCTTTAAAGCGTATATTCAGTGTATACGAAAAATATTCCAATCTTCATGGCGTGTGTAATATTACAGTAATAGTCATAAATGTAAAAAAAAATAAGGTTTCACGCAATCTTTTCACTAGAGAGCCCTTTAGCATTGAACATGATTTAGATGAAATACGTATGACTCCTTACGACACTTTAGACTGCTCCTAATAAGGAAGAATCTGGAATATCTCATTATTTTGACACATATTTTACACTTCTCACTAATATTAGTTTTACTTGCTCTGACTGGATCAGGATTCCGTATCCTCTGTACATGCCATTCATGATCTATAATGCTGGCTTGCAGGCAGATCATCAACGTTATTCGCACATCTTTTTTTGGAAGCGATATGGGTCTTCAACATAGCACGGCATTTGTCTTCGCAAGATCATCCCAGCATATGAAAGATAGAGTGTGCGAAAAACAGGTCACATGAGAATAGAATTCATGGGCGTTTGGGTTGCAGAAAAAAAGAGAATATCAATATCATACAATTACAGAACATTTGTTCACATCCACCTTACAACCCTTTGTTGGAGTGTATTGACCAAACATTGCCACTTATAATATTCGTCCTCAGCGTCTAATTTCTTTTCCTCACAATAATATTTCAAAGATAATAAGAGGGTAGAGTACACGCTACCACTGTCCAGAGAGACAGATGCACCTTTTGCTTCTAAAAGTAATCTCTCGAATTCTGTACTTGTAGTACAAAAAGCACAAAGGTACGTTAGTGGGTTAAGATGAAAATACCGAGCTCTGCAATCCACCATTGCTTGACGTCTCCTCTCATCATTTTCTAGCAACTTCTCTTTGTTGCAGAACTGTGCAAGCATATCTTCTACTGGTGTTACGCAATCTTTCATTAATCGCTGAAAATCATTAGTGTGTATTGTCCCGCACGGTAAAGTTAAAGTAGAAAAAAAATCTTTCAAACCTGTTCTGCACTCATCAAAAGATCGTTGATCCATTTTCCATTTAAAATATCGCAACCCCATATCTTCTGCTGATTGAGTCCTAAATAGCATATATCTATACAATTCAGACTCAGAGTCCTTCCCGCTCTCTGTTCCATGAGAGTATGAGCATATCAAAAATATTAATATCAGTTTCATATGGCTATAATTTGATTTAAATCATCCTTAATAATATTACACGCCATCTTTTGCAAATTTCAAAATCAAAGTGCAGAATCACGATATAACAAAAAAGAGCACTTTAAAGCGCTCTTTTTTGCATTCACTTTCAATCATTTAAAAGGAGTTTCTGGAATAGCTATGATACGAAAACCAGGCAGATCGACTGTTGATAAGTCTCCTGGCAACTCAAGCATTGTGCATCCAGGACCCTCTAATGAGTATTGCGCATAGTGAGAAAAAGGCTTATCTTCTCTGGGATCAACTCGAAAGTGACAGCCAGCAACATACACATGTAGCTTATCACTGACATTTTCAACTTTGTAAACAAACATTTCTGTCCCTTTATAAGCGAGTATTGTGCCTGCCCTTAAATCTACTTCGTCACCTTTCTGGCAGATCTCGAAAAGCTCTTTCTGAGTGCGGCGTACTGCAGAGTTTATAATGGTAGAGGCGAAAGAGCTTGAGTCATGAGATTGTCCTGTTATATAGGCTCCCAAACCTCCCATTTGAAATCCTCCGCCCAATACTTGAGGGCAGAACCAGTAGTCAAACCCAGAAACCTCATATTTTTGATAAAAAGACCCTTCCGAAGTATTGAAACCTGTCAGAATGTCTAGAGGAGTAGGCTGTCCTCGCAATCGAGATATTTGTACTGTACCTGGAAAATATTCTTCAGCAGCTTTTATCATTCCATCCAGAGTGTTATTTCCACGTGTCATCATAATGTGAAAAAGATAGGCATGAGCAAAAGGCATAAATCCTTCATGAGGATTTGGTTTCTGCATTTCATCTTGTTTTTGTGCTTTGGCATACCAAGCAAATCCATCCTCTGTGCAAGAGTTATATTGCCAAATATGCATCCACTCTTTTGCATAGTCGTGTACGATTCTAGTAGCTTTGCTTAGAAGATCGGGTGCAATATTGTGATTCACTGGCAAGACATTTGGGATTTGATCGTAAAGTTTTGAGTGTTGTTGCGCTTTATAAAGCATAGATGCTTGCACATAAAGGAAGCTTTTTTGCGCAGAAGGACTCCAACAGTTAGGAGGGCACGATTCAAAGAAACCTTGGGATTCTTGTACATCTTCTGAAGAATCACCTACTTGAATCACACCGTATGTTGCTATTTGCGCTAGGAAGAGCCTTTCAGGGTGCTTAGCAGGCATTGCCGCAAAAAATTTTGTTTGAATAATCATAGATGCTATTTCTTTTGATTTTTCTTTATCTGCATAATCCCCCCAATCTTTTACAAGTTGATCGCGACTCATGATCCTATTTTTTGCAAAATTTGCAAAATCAGGGAGATTCAAAGGAGAATCTGCAGGTAACACACACAAAGGAATTGTTTTAACTGCTGACTGCGCCGTCGGAACTAACGCAAAAAGTAATAGGAAATAAGTTATATTCATACTCAAAATTATAACAAAAAAACTGAAAAATCACCTCACATGCCTTAAAATGATAAAAAAGTAATCATTCTGACAAAAAATAGATCATGACTTTGACAAAAGTCACATTTTCTGTTGCAAAAAAAGGATTATTGATTTATAATGTCTACATAAAATAATAATAAAAAATAGAATAAAATGCGAAAAGTCAGATTGTTAATATTGGTGCTACTGCTCATTGTGATTAAAAAGGGGATATTAGATGGAGAGAATACTGTAAAAGTGGAAGAAAACAACACAAATGTTGTGAAACGCATTGTCAGTTATTTTGAATAACGCAGTATAATTTTGTCCAAAGAGCATATTTTTTCACTAAAAGATGACACAATATACTCAAGGAGATGCATTGTGCTAGAAGCCAATAGCCATGTTTTAATATCCAAGCAAAGTTTAAGAAGCAATTATCAATTTTTTGCTGATTATGTCTCTTCGGCTAATGTTGCAGTGGTGTTGAAAAATAATGGATTTGGATATGGCTATGCAGAAATAACACCCGCACTCTATGCACAAGGCTGTAGGCGGTTTTACGTTGCAGATGTAGAAGAAGCGCTCCGTATGCGGTCTTTTATGCCACATCAAGATGTTATTATAGCCCCCCTCTTTCCTCTAATTTCTCAAAACTCTCTTCACACTATGCGCAAGGCCGACCTTACCCCCTCCTTGAACAGCGTTGAAGATATTCAAACATACCTACGCTATGGGTGTGGAAAATCTTGTGTGGTGCGCGTAAGTTTTGGTCTCAATGTGGGTGTGCCTTATCAAAAAATTGCAGAATTAAAAGGTGAATTAGGCAAAATCAAGCAACTCACCGTTTTGGGGCACCTTCCTTTTGCAGATGACAAAAATTCTTCTCATAACACAAATGCTCTAAAGGATATGATCGCACTGCGTCAACATTTGCCAGATGCGCGTTTTAGTTTGGCTTCTACAGCGGCAATATTCCTTGGAAGTGAGTTTTTTATGGATGAAGCGCGTATAGGTGTGGGTTTGTTTGGTGCTGTTCATTTTTCTAACAACAATGCTGCAAAAAATGCGCAAGACAAAATTTCCTTTGCTTTAAAATTAAAAGCTTACACACGACATTCTTATTCTGTAAAAAAAGGTCAGATCCTTGGGTACGAAAGCATCGCAAAAGAAGATATGCAGATGGTGGTTGTGAGCTGTGGGTACGCAAATGGCCTTCCGATACAAAAAAGTAAAGAGCCACTCTCACTTCCATATCAAGGCAAATCTCTAAGATTAGTTCCAGAAACTCTCTCAATGTATAACGCATCTTTTGCTACTAACGATATTATTGCTTCTGGAGAAGAAGTCACTCTTCTAAAATCCTTTGAAGATAGCATGCAATTTCGTCGTATAGAAAAAATCAACCACTCCGAATTGCTTCTGCGCATAAGCCGCGCCCACCAACAATTTATTCCGTAAACACTATGTTTGTGTGAAGGACAGCTTCTTTGTCAATATGAGCATTTTTAATTCAACCGTGATTAATATCATGACTTTAAAAATAATGTAACGCTATCATGTCGTAATATTATGATTTTCAATTTTCTTACATGATCATGGAGCGAAAAAAGTTTTTGAATCAGAAAATATATTAATCATATGGGTGAGTTAAACAAGCATAAAGATCAATTCGCTCAGCACAACATCACGAGCCTCGTATTCATACATGTGTGTGAGACGCCAAATATTATATTTTCGTTCAGCGACTTCCTTATTATCCGCACAGTAAGCTTGAAAAGCTGATAAGAGGAGCCAATACTGCTGCGTATATATTGGGTCTAGCGAAGAGAGATCTTTTTTATATCTTGCCTCTAAGAGTAGTGAGTGACCCCTCTCTCTCAATACTAAAAAAGCATAACAAAAGATCTTTGCATCAAGCTCAAAGTACACATCTAGGAGATTTTTCTCATAATTCACATCACCTGCTCTGAAGACATCCCTTTTTCAGAAGGCATCAAGTACATTTTCTATTTGCTCTGAGAAAGCCATTAATTCTTTAAGATTCCTTATATCAAAAAAATTTTGAGGGTTTAATATATCTTGACAGGTTTTCCTGCAGGTGAAACATTCTTGATTTTTTGCCACCTAATAGTGCGCATAGCTTGCTCCTGGATTATAATCCGTTCACTAATTTTCTTGAGTCTGAGAAGATCAGCAGAATTCTCTAACGATATTGCGTCATCTGCTTCATGCGCCAGTGAATAGATTAAAAATAGTAAGATTAATTTGATAAATGCATTTCATAGAGAAACCGTATCACATCTTCATCATACCCTCAATCAATTTAAGAGTGGATGGGTTGAAAGGGCTTAGATTAGCTCCATGTTCTGCTGCATCACAAAATCACGAACCTTGTGTTCCTGTAGGTGTGTGAGACGCCAAATATTATATTTTCGTTCAGCGACTTCCTTATTATCATCAGAGTAAGCTTGAAAAGCTGATAAGAGGAGATGATACTGCTCCGCATATATTGGGTCTAGCGAGCAATCTTGCCTCAACATTATATAGCTTGCCTCTAATAATACTGCGCCACACTTCTTTCTCAATACTAGAAAAGCATCATAGAAGGTCTTTGCATCAAGCTCAAAGAGCACATCTAAGAACTTTTGTGAAGAACCCACCTCCCCTGTTCTGAATATATTATTGCTTTTGCAGAAGGTGTCAAGCTTATTTTCTATGCGCTCTGAGAAAGCCATTAATGTTTCAAGATTGCTTATATCAAGAAAATTGTAAGGATTTAATATATCTTGACAGGCTTGCCTGCAAGTGAAACATTTTTGATTTTCTTTCCAGCGAACACAGCGCATATCTTGCCTCTCGATAGGCAAACAGCACTTGATTTCCCTTATTCTTTGAAAATCAGCATAATTCTCCAAATCGATTTCGGCACCTGCTCCATGCGCCAGTGAATAGATTAAAAATAATAAGATTAATGTCATGCTCATAAATGTACCTTTCATAGAAAAATCATATCACATGTTCTTCATATCCTCACTTTGTCAATCAATACATTTAACAAAAGTATTATTTTTCTCATCACTCACATGATCTGTTGACAAAATGAAGTGACCAATTTGGAATTTGGATAGACAACTTCTAGCGGTTGGTGAGCCCAATCACAGTATTTTTTCTTATATTTCTCTTTATTTTTGTTTGAGAGATTTCATCAATGCCAACGAAGAATATAATGCTTTGTTAGCTCTTGTAATAGCATATAGAGATAGACCTCTATTGCAATTTTGTACATTATTAAAAAATCAAAAATTTGAGAAGACTGTTTACACTTTTCCTCTAGAGAGAAAATCAGCTATTTCAACACACCTCCATGCCTCTTGAACGCAGTCTATGTTCGCAATCAAAAATTTATATAGTAAGGTACAGGTTTTGTGCTGACTATTTAGCGTATTCTCCCGCTTCAAGATTTTAGCCTATTCTGCTAGGCATTATTAATCCACGTACTCTTCTTCCTTGAGCAAATCCTTAGTAACATTCCTTCGTGGAGGTGTATAAAACGACAAATATTAAACTTTCGTTCAGATTCATCTTGAATTTCTAAAGAGTAATTTCGAAGATCTGATAAGAGACTATGATACTCCTGAATGTATCTTAAGCCTTGCAGAGGAGGGCCGCTCTCGCATTGATATTCTCTCTCTAAGCATCGTAAATGCACATTTCCTCTCAAGAGTGAAAAAGCACAGAAGAAGGTTAATGCATTAAGTTCAAATCTCCTCTTTAGGGACTCTGACATATCAAAATACACAACATCCCAATCGCCTATTAGATCAATTTTGTGTCAGAATTCTGCAAGCATCATATTAAGAAAAACTGCAGGATCGAGATTCTTTTCAAAATATTCTCGGACAGAATCAAAACGTTGTTGATCTGAGGTCCAGTTAAAAGCGCGCATACCTCGCTCTTTAACTGTTAAACGAAGCAATGAATAAAACCTTTGTGCGTCAGCAACATCCTCAAGAGGATGGCTCTCTCTGAAAGACGGTTTGACATAAGTTAATGATGCTCCATGAGCTTTTGAATAGATAAAAATTAAAAAAACAATAACATAAATTTTTTTCTCAACATGAGCATTTTCAATGAAACCGTAATTAATATTATCACTTGAAAAAAATAATTTATAACGCTGACATGTCGAATATTATTATTTTTAATCTGTTTACATGCTCATGGCGCTAAAAAAGTTTTTGAACCAGATAGACTATATTAATCATCTTGATGAATTAAGGGTCTTGGAAACTCAGTGCGGCCCAGCTCTCCTCCGCATCACAGCATCACGAACATTAGGTCCCTCGAGGTATCTGAGACGCCAAATATTATATTTTCGTTCAGCTTTTTCATGATTCTCCACACAGTAAGCTTCCATAGCTGATAAGAGGTCATGATACTGCTGGATGTATATTGGCGGAGACAAATATTGCTGAAATTCTGGCTGATCGTACAGACAGTAATTTTGAAAAGATAATAAGAGGTCGCGACACTCCGGCGTGTACGCTGAGTTTGACGGAGACAAATATTGCTGAGATAATTTTTTATATCTTTGCGCTGATAATACTGACGTAACATGGCCTCTCAACATTGCAAAAGCACAGAAGAAGCTGAATGCATTAAGCTCAAAGAGCTCATCTGTGACAATGTTCACAACAGACTTCATATCAGCATAAGCGATTAAATTATGGTGCTGGTTTTTCTTCAGAAGCTCTTCTAATTCCACTGAAAATGCCATTAATTCTTCAAGATCGACCATCTCAATCCACTTCTGAGAATCGAGTATTTTTTTACAAGCTTCCCCGCAATTCCCAAAATGTTCTTGATTTTTTATCCTGTTGAGCTCCCGCACACCTTGCCTTTCTACTGACAGACGGTTGAGTGCAGTTATTCTTTGCGCATCAGCAAACTCCTCCAGAATGGTGGTGGGCTCTGCTCCATGCGCCAGTGAATAGATTAAAAATAATAAGATTAATGTCATGAATAAACCTCTAATACAAAGTTTATATCCTATTCTCAGCTTTATCAATGAAGAAATTTAAAAAAATGATTGTTCCCCTCATGTTCACATCATACCAACATTGGTTGTGAGAATTCCATTAATTTTTTAATACACTTTATATTAAGAAAAACTGCAGGATCGAGATTCTTTTCAAAATATTCTCGGACAGAATCAAAACGTTGTTGATCTGAGGTCCAGTTAAAAGCGCGCATACCTCGCTCTTTAACTGTTAAACGAAGCAATGAATAAACCCTTTGTGCGTCAGCAACATCCTCAAGAGGATGGCGCTCTCTGATAAAACGGTTTGACATGACATAAGTTAATGATGCTCCATGAGCTTTTGAATAGATAAAAATTAAAAAAAACAATAACATAAACTTTTTTCTCAACATGAGCATTTTCAATGAAACCGTAATCAATATTATCACTTGAAAAAAAATAATTTATAATGCTGACATGTCGTTAATATTATTATTTTTAATCTGTTTACATGCGCATGGAGCTAAAACAGTTTTTGAACCAGATAGATTATATTAATCATCTTGATGAATTAAGGATCTTGGAAACTCAGTACGGCGCTCTCTCCTTCACAGCAGCACAAACATTAGGTCCATTGAGGTATGTAAGACGCCAAATATTATATTTTCGTTCAGCTTTTTCATGATTCCCCACACAGTAAGCTTCCATAGCTGATAAGAGGTCATGATACTGCTGGATGAGCATTTCTGGCGGAGACAAAGATTTCTTAGATTTTGGCCGCTCGTACAGACAGTAATTTTGAAAAGATAATAAGAGGTCGCGACACTCCGGCGTGTACACTGACTCTGACGGAGACAAATATTGCAGAGATAATTTTTTATATCTTTGCGCTGATAATACTGACGTAACCTGGCCTCTCAACATTGCAAAAGCACAGAAGAATTTGAATACATCAAGCTCAAAGTACTCATCTGTGACATTGATAACAACAGCCTTCATATCAGGACGAGTGATTAAATCAGTCTGCTGGTTTTGCTTCAGAAGCTCTTCTAATTCCACTGAAAATGCCATTAATTCTTCAAGATCGACCATCTCAATCCACTTCTGAGAATCGAGTATTTTTTTACAAGCTTCCCCGCAATTCCCAAAATGTTCTTGATTTTTTATCCTGTTGAGCTCCCGCACACCTTGCCTTTCTCCTGACAGATGGTTGATTTCATTTATTCTTTGCGCATCAGCAAACTCCTCCAGAATGGTGGTGGGGGGCTCTGCTCCATGCGCCAGTGAATAGATTAAAAATAATAAGATTAATGTCATGAATAAACCTCTAATACAAAGTTTATATCCTATTCTCAGCTTTATCAACGAAGAAATTTAAAAAAATGATTGTTCCCCTCATGTTCACATCATACCAACAAAGGTAGTAAGCACTCGGAATTTGATATCTTATAAGGGCTGTTGAAACAAAGCATGACAAGTTGCATTGTGAGACGTTGCGCAATCTAAGAAGTCATAATAGAGAAATCTTAAAAAAAAGCGTGTGAGAATATTGACAGATTCATATTATGTGAATGAGTTGTGTTGGTCCAAATTTGCTCTGCAAACACCATTTTTTCGTGCAAAGTACAATGATATAATACAAAAGATGATCACACCTGAAAACAATCGCCCTTTTTTTATCCATCTGCGCATGTCATCCTCTTACTCCTTAGCACAAAGCGCCATTAGCATTCAATCTGCTATTCATTATGCAAAAGATCATAATATTCCAGCGTTGGCGATCACAGATGCGCAAAATCTTTTTGGAGCTTTTGAATTTTCATTAAAATGCTTAGAGCATGGCGTGCAGCCTATTTTAGGAGCCACCATAGAAATTTTCATGAGTGAGACAGAAGAAAACGCGCAGCTTCTGTTGTTGGCACAATCTGAAGAAGGTTTCAAAAACATCTCTTCTTTGGTGAGTCAATATCATCTGACAAATACACCCTGCTCTTGGGAGGATTTGCGCGCAAAAAATACTGGTGTCATCTGTCTTTCTGGTGGCATACATGGCCCAATAGGTCGTCATATATTGGCCAATGATACCGACCAAGCCCTTCGTGTTGCAAAAAAAACTAAAAATATCTTTCAAGACAGATTTTATTTAGAGATTATGCGCCATCACCGCGAAGAAGAAGTGAAAACAGAAGAGATATTTTTAAAAATTGCTATAGATGAGCATATTCCTATTGTGGCAACTAATGAGTGTTTTTACACACAAAAAAATATGTTTGATGCACATAATGTTCTTTTATGTTTAAATGCAGGTGCTTATATTCACTCAGCAGATAGACCACACAGCAATCCATACTTTTATTTACGAACTCCACAAGAAATGGCCGAGCTGTTCTTGGATCTACCTGAAGCCCTTGCTAACACTGTCCATATTGCACAAAGATGTCACTTTTACTTAACACCTATGAAGCCAGAGCTTCCTCACTTCCCTAAAGTGGGTGATGAAACCGAAAACGCTATGATTATGCGTGTTGCTAAGCAAGGGTTAGCAACACACATCAAGAATCATAGAGTGTGTGAGCATATTGCCCAAAATATTTACGAAGAGCGCATTGATTATGAGCTTGAGGTTATTACAAAAATGGACTTTTCTGGCTATTTCCTTATTATGTCGGATATTATTTTATGGGCCAAAAACCAAGGCATACCCGTTGGCCCAGGCCGTGGTTCAGCAGCAGGATCTCTTGTCGCATGGACCATGGGTATTACCAATGTGGATTCGTTAGCATTTGATCTTCCTTTTGAGAGATTTTTGAATCCTGACCGTATTTCTATGCCAGATTTTGATGTAGATTTTTGTCAAGAGCGGCGTGAAGAAGTGATACATTATGTGCGTGATCTCTACGGAGAAGACTGCGTTGCACAAATAATTACCTTTGGAACATTGCAGGCGCGTGGTGTACTCCGAGATGTAGGTCGTGTTTACCAGCTTCCTTATATGCAAGTTGATAATTTGTGTAAGCGCATTCCTAACCAGCCCGGTCAACACGTCTCCCTTGCGGAAGCCCTTAAAGATGATCCTATTTTGCAAGATGAATTTGATAATAAGCCTGAAATAAAAAAGGTTTTTGAAATAGCTATGCAACTAGAAGGTTTGCATAGGCACGCCTCAACACATGCCGCTGGTGTTATCATCTCTAGTCGCCCAATTGCTGATATCATTCCTATTTATAAAGACGCCAATACAGATCTGCAAGTCACACAATATACAATGAAGTATGTTGAATTTGCAAGCTTAATCAAATTTGATTTTTTGGGCCTCAAAACACTTTCTGTATTAGCAAAAACAACAGAACTTTTGAGCAACGATGGATATGATTTTAATCTTGATAGTTTAGATTTTAACGATGAACAAACATTTTCCCTTCTTGGCACAGGTATTACAGGTGGAGTTTTTCAAATGGAAGGCTCAGGCATGCAAGAACTGTTACGCCAAGCAAAGCCTGATTGTTTTGACGACATTATCGCCATTGTGGCACTTTACAGGCCTGGCCCTATGGAAAACATTCCTAGTTTTTTGGCACGTAAACAAGGAAAAGAAAAGGTAGTCTACCTTCACCCTCTCTTAGAAGACATTTTAAAAGAAAGCTACGGCATTCCCATTTATCAAGAACAGGTTATGCGCATTGCTCAAAAATTGGCGGGGTATTCAATGGGTGAAGCAGATTTGTTGCGTAGAGCTATGGGCAAAAAGATTCCTAAAGAAATGGCAGCTCAAAAAAAGAGATTTCTAGATGGTTCTTCCAGAAACAATGTTTCTTTAGAGATTGCGGAAACTTTATTTGAGCAAATTGCACGCTTTGCTGGGTATGCCTTTAATAAATGCCACGCTACATGCTACGCCTTTATTGCCTACCAAACAGCGTACATGAAGTCCCATCACCTCCCCTATTTTATGGCTGCCTCTTTAAGCTTTGATATTAATAATGCCGCCAAAATATGGGAGCACAGCAAGAGTCTTTCTGTCTTAGGAAGCGACCTTTTGCCACCAGACATTAACGCTTCAGATGTATGGTTTTCTGTTCAAAAATCAGGAGATAAAAAGTGTGTGAGGTTTGCATTAAGTGCTATTAAAAATGTAGGATCTCATATGGCAGAAACTATAGTAGAGGAAAGAAAAAAGAAGCGCTTTTCTTATCCTTCCGAGTGTTTTCAAAGGCTGCTTATGGCTGGTGTTAGCAAGCGCACTATTGAACAATTAATGAAGGCAGGAGCTCTTGACTCTATAGAAAGAAATCGTGCTCTCTTGGAGTATATTTTCTCTGACACAAAAGAATGGATGCCGGATGGCAAAAAAATAGCAGATGACCAGCCTTCCTTCTTTGCTGAAGATTCTGTGAGCATCGTTGAAGACAATCGGCCTTCACTCATCCACAAAGGCATTGTGGATAAAGGATTGCCTCAAAAAGCAGAAGATGAAAAACAAACTCTTGGTATTTATGTACAGTATCACCCTTTGGCGCCTTATAAAAAAATCATTAAAACCATGAATTTATTGAGTATTGAAGGCGCTTATGGATTGTCAGACAAAGCGATGAGTTGTTCAATTATTGCCATTGTGAGCTCTATTACTGCTAGAAAAACGCAAGATGGGCGATCATTCTCTATTCTTGAAATTGCGGATGAAAAAGCAACCATGAGCTTATTTCTTTTTAATAAAGAGCTGGAAAAAGTTTCTGCCTATAGCGCGGGCGATATTGTTGTGCTTCGCTGCTCAATTCGCAAATCGGATCGTGGAAGACGTTTTAATCTCGTGGACATACATGGAACAGAGGCGCTGTTGGCGGATATGAAACGCCAAAATATTATCATTAATATTAATGCTTTTGTTAATATTCAAAAGTTGCTTGATATGATACAAGCCGCTCTTTTTGAAGGCGGCCCTCACACAATAACAATTTGCTTGGAGGGTACGGTGGATTTGCCTCTTAAGCAAACATTTCTTTTCACAAATTATGTGTTGATGGAAATGGCAAAAATTGCTAATATTCAACGCAAAACGTAATTAAATCACTACAGTCAATCTATTATAATATTCTTATATTTTTAAAATTAAAAGAAAAAGCAATACTTTATTATTGACGAGATGCTTGTATAGCATTACAATAGTTTGATTTACTGTTACAAGGAAAAATCATGCATCATCGTCAATTTGTCATCTGGTCTGGATGGTTAGTAGTATCACTTTTTTATGCGTATCAATACATTTTACGCGTACTTCCTAACATTATTTTGCCATTTCTGACAGAGCGTTATGCCATGGACGGAGTGCTCTTTGGACAATTTTCAGGCTTATACTACACAGGTTATGCGCTTGCGCATGTTCCTTTAGGTATCCTATTGGATCGATTTGGTGTTAAAAAAGTTCTTCCCCTTAGTTTTGCATTAACATTTTTAGGTATTTTACCCATTATTTATGGAAGTACCTGGCATTATCCCGCCATTGGACGATTGATCACGGGCATTGGCTCATCAGCAGCTATATTGGGTGCATTTCAATATATACGTCTCGTTTTTTCTGAGGGACGATTTACGCGCGTTTTGAGCATGACTGTTACCGTTGGTTTGATGGGTGCCATTTATGGAGGACAGCCCACACAATATCTTTGCGATACTTACGGCGTGTATACTGTTATACACTTTTTAGTTGTTGTTGGATGTTTACTTTCTCTGGCAGCATATATCATTATGCCTACCTCTAAAAAAGAACATCAAAAAAAGATTGGTTTTAAAGAAATTTTCCAAATCCTGACAAACACACGTACCTTATTGCTCGCCATTGCTTCTGGCTTTATGGTAGGCGCATTAGAAGGGTTTCCAGACGCTTGGGGTGTGGCTTTTTTAACAAAAGTGCACAACGTTACCGCCAAAGATGCCGCACAATTAACATCCTTTATCTTTTTCGGCATGTGTTTTGGCGGCCCTCTTTTAAGCTACATTGCTGACAGCACAAAGCGTTATGTAGAAACCATTATTGGGGCTGGATTGGTGATGACAGCATTGTTCTTTATTATTTTATTTTGCTCAGTGCCCGTGAGCTTGCTTTACATATTCTTCGTCATTATTGGTATCTCTTGCGCTTACCAAATCCCTGCTATTTATCAAGCATCAACATATGTTGAAAAACAATTCACTGGCCTTGCCACCGCTCTCGTCAATATGGTGATTATGGGGTTTGGACACTTGCTTCACTCAACAATTGGTGCAACAGTGAACTCTTATGGAGGGATTGACTCTGTATCTGGTTTGCACGCCGGCGTCTTAACGGTACCGATCACTTGTGTAATGGGTGTTATGCTGCTTTTGTTGTTTAGAAAGTCTCTAGAAAAAGGTGGCTCATGAGCAATAGATTAAAAGGATTACCTCTTTGGATCAGTTGGCTATTTGCCACCGCTTTTTATGCGTATCAATACATATTACGTGTACTTCCTAATATAATGTATGAACCTATTGTCAAAAAATTTTCGATTGATGCTCATATTTTTGGTCAATTTTCTGGCGTTTACTATACAGGGTACGCCTTGGCTCATATTCCTCTAGGTATTCTATTGGATCGATTTGGTGTCAGAAAAACACTCCCACCTATGATTATTATTTCTGTATGTGGGCTTCTTCCTATTCTGTATTCAGATTTATGGCTATATCCTGTCATTGGAAGATACCTCACAGGTATTGGTTCAGCAGCAGCCCCTCTTGCAGCTTTTTATATTATTAGAATTGGATTTTCTGAATCCCAAGGCCCACGTATGCTGAGCTGGTTTGTGACCTTTGGTTTACTAGGCGCCATTTATGGAGGCACTCCCACCACTTATTTTTGTCAAAAATTTGGATATGAATCTGTTCTGAAAAGCACCATTGTTTTTGGATTTTTTATGGCTTTTATTGGCTTTTTGTACCTACCAAAAGAAGAGAGCAAAAAAAGAAAATATGCTGCGTTGCAAGGAATATGGAAAATTCTTAAAAACAAAAAAACCATTATTATTGCCTTATCTTCTGGCTTAATGGTTGGTTCATTAGAGGGATTTCCAGATGCATGGGGAGGCATTTTTCTTACGAAAGTCTACGGTCTTGATCTAAATCTAAGTGCGCACTTAACTTCCTTAATTTTTCTAGGCATGTGTTTTGGCGGCCCATGTTTAGCTTTTATTGCCGAATATCTGAAAAAACCTATTATGACAGTCATTTTAGCAGGATGCGTTATGACAATAACATTTTGTTCAATTCTTTTATTCACCCTATCAACAATCTTGTTAAATGTTATGTTTGTGTGTGTTGGCATTTGTTGTGCCTATCAAATGATAGCTATATACAAAGCAGCGTCTTATGTAGACCCTAACTCCGCCACCTTAGCGACAGCTATTGTTAATATGATTATTATGATTTTTGGTCATATCCTACACACCAGCATTGGTGCGGTCGTAGCATATAACGGAGGCATGCAAAGTATCTGGGGCTTACAAATGGGCATAAGCGTTATACCTATGTTCTGCCTAATGGGTGTTGTAGTGTTAGCCTATAACTATAAAAGATTGAGGAAGGATTAAATATGATGTCTGTAAGCTTAGCGATGTGGCGCAATTGGTCATTTATCACACTGTTTTATGCCTACCAATATATAGTGCGCGTATTACCCAATATTATCTACAAACCTATTGTAGAAACCTTTGGCATTAATGCTACTATTTTTGGACAATTTTCAGGCATTTATTATATAGGATACGCATTAGCACACATACCTGTAAGCCTATTGTTTGATCGATTTGGATTGAAAAAAGTTCTACCACTAACGCTTTTATTAATGGTGGGAGGGCTTTTGCCTATTATTTATACAGAATCATGGATTTACCCTGTATTTGGAAGATTTTTAACCGGCATTGGCTCTGCCTCCGTAACGCTGGCGGCTTTTCACATTATTCGTGTAGGATTTCCCGTGGCAAAACATCCTATGATGCTAAGTTTAACAATAGCATTGGGATTGGTTGGGGCTGTTTATGGAGGAAGGCCTACAGCTTACCTTTGCGACCAACTTGGACATGTAGCCGTTATTCAGATTTTGGTTGCGGTAGGCAGTATTATTTCTGTAATTTCTTATATTTCACTTCCTAAGGAAAAAAATCGTTTAAAAGATGTGCAAATTTTGAAAGGCCTTAAGCATGTTTTTTGTAACAAAAACACCATGTGGATGTCTCTTACAGCGGGTTTAATGATTGGATCACTTGAAGGTTTTCCAGATGCTTGGGGCGTTATGTTTTTTACAAAAGTATACGGACTTCAGTTTGATTACTCCGCCCAATTAACCTCTCTTATATTTTTAGGTTTAGGAGTTGGCGGCCCATTGGTTAGCTACGCAGCAGAAAAAACTGGAAAAGCCCTTTGGTTTATTATCATCGCAGGCATTTGTATGGCTGTTCCCTTTTTATTCTTTTTGGGAATGCAGCTTTCTGACACAATGCTGATCGTTTCATTGATTACTATTGGAGTGGGATGCTCTTATCAAATGCTCTCTATTTACCATGCCTCTTACTTTGTGGAAAAAAAATATGCCACTATTTCTACAGCAGTGGTGAATATGATTTTGATGGGGTTTGGACATTTACTACACAGCGCAATTGGATGCACCGTCAATATTTCAGGCGGATTGGATAATGTGCAAGCCTTGAAAAATGGCCTTTATGTTGTTCCATTAGCCAGCCTTTTGGGTGCTATTATTTTAATTATTCGCAGAAAATATTTTCAAAACCTCAAATCCTGACGCATGACATTTTTGAACAAATTTTTTTCTGACAGAGCAGAAAAAGGTTAGCTATATATTTTTGACACTCTACTTTTCAATCAATTCCTGCTAAAAACATAAATGAGGTATTTTTCCATGCCTTTAAAAGGTGATATTTTTTAGATAAAAATAAATATTTTTATTTAAACAATATTATTCTATTGATGTATAATTTTTTCATCAAAAGGTATTATATGTCGCTACTGTTGTTCTTATTTTTTATTGCTTTAGATTCCCAAGGATATCACAAGATTACAGATTTTATGGAGACTACTCTTGAGCACACTAAAGCCAAATGCGCCCCTACTCATAGAGTGATCCTGTCTAGATAAGGCATTTCAAAATATAAGATTCTATTTCAAAAAGAGAATAACTTCAGCTTTCTTATATAATATAGATATAGATAAATGGACAATCAGGCAATCTTAAACAACTCAATATATCTGCCCCCGACTTCCATGATCTCGCAACATCTCCTATCTAGCTTTTTTGTAAAAATCAGCTAGTATCAATAAGAAACATAAACTAGAAATTTCAATACTCTCAAGTATAATAAAAACTTTATTGAAAAAAAATTCTCTATAGTTTCATAGATTATATTACTTCTTTACATATAAAAAGCATATAATATACAAAATAGACATTACTTTTATGATATTAATATTATTATTTTCAATCGCTTTAAATATTTATGGATCTGCTCGTACCATATACTACTCTCTAACAAACTTAACAAATTCTGGGTTATCCAAACAAGTGATGTAAGACAGTTTGTCGGTTAAAGAAGTTGAGATACCGCGTAAACTATTTGTAGAATCTTGGCAAGAAGCAAAAGAATTTTCTGAATGTGTTGTGGTATATGAAAACATAAAACTAGCTCATACACAAACGTGTAAAAATCTAGATGCAATGCGTGAACTCAATGAAAAAAATCCGAGACCAGAGACTCAAAGCGAGTTCATGCTATATTGCGACGTAGTGGAATCACTTCCAGAAACAACACGCCAACTAGAAGAAGCAGTAGTAGAGTTAGCAAAATCATCTAAAATCGCGAAAAGACAAAAGGAAGAAAAGAAGAAAAAAATACAATCTCAACATGCGGCATTAGACACAAATGAAGGAGTTTTGAAACTACTTGAAGATAGGGGAACGGTTGAAAAGCTTTGGCAATCATTGGAGGGACGTGCTAAAGTAGCGCAAAAGAAAACAATATACTAAATAGGATGTGGGAAAAAGTATTCATAATGCTCTAAATACATTAAGCACCAGCGCGCATATTCTTGATCACTGCGGAGTCTTCTTTCATTACAGTAAAATTGAAAAGAATTTAAGAGGGCATAAAACATACTGTATATTATGCGGCGAGCCTTCTCACAGGGACCTCCTGGCCCACTATCCTGACAATTCTCCATAGCTACATCCTGTTTATAAGAGATTGATTCCATTCTAGAAAAAGCGTCGAAGAATTTTGATGGTGTAAGGTTAAATGGATGATTTGCCGTAAGCGATACGTCTTTTGTCACACCAGGTTCTAACGGGCTTTCACACTTTAATTGAATGGACGTCACTGGATTGGGTATAAGCGATACGTCTTTTGTCACACAAGGTTCTGACGTGCTTGTAAATTTTAATTGAGTGGGCGTCACTGGATTTGTAAGCAGCCCGTCTTCTATCTCACAAAATTCCACCGCGTATGCAAGATTTTTGTGTACAAATTTCATCCATGTCCTGGCTGCCATATAATTAGCTGGACTATATTTCAGCATGCAATCCAAATCTACATTCCTAAAATTTTTAAATGTTATTCTGCGTGAGTCAAATTCTGCTTGATTTTTTGCCCATAAAGCACTATGGTAGTTCATCACCCTCCCTTGCATAGCACTCACGGAGTGAGCCATGTTTAAAAGAACTTTTTTCAGATACCCATCATCTTCTTGAGATGTAGCGCCATAGACATATAAAGCACTTAAAAAAAATAGTAGAAATAACATAAAAATATCCGACGTCATTATATCTCACGTTATTCAATAATTCAATACATATCTGCTTGATTCAAATAAGGAATTGTCAAAACCCCAAATCCCTACGGAATACATTTTTAGACAAGCTTTTTTGTCTGAAAAAAACTGTATATAGGCTAAAATTTTTCTTTTTTAGCTAATGCCATTCCTCTTGAGCATTGCTTCAGAACAATCTTTAGATACTCTTAAAGCTACACTAGTAATCAGAGCCTATCCATAAATGTGTATACAAATTAAAATAATACTAGCACCATTAAATGGAAAAAAATATGCCACTATTTCTACAGCAGTGGTGAATATGATTTTGATGAGGTTTGGACATTTACTACACAGCGCAATTGGATGCACCGTCAATATTTCAGGCGGATTGGATAATGTGCAAGCCTTGAAAAATGGCCTTTATGTTGTTCCATTAGCCAACCTTTTGGGTGCTATTATTTTAATTATTCGCAGAAAATATTTTCAAAACATCAAATCCTGACGCATGACATTTTTGAACAAATTTTTTTCTGACAGAGCAGAAAAAGGTTAGCCATATATTTTTGACACTCTACTTTTCAATCAATTCCTGCCTAAAAACATAAATGAGGCATTTTTCCATGCCTTTAAAAGGTGATATTTTTTAGATAAAAAATATTACTATGTTGTTTTCTTTTTTTGTTTTTCTTTTTACTATATACGATGTATAATTGAACCATTAGAGGTTTTTTATGCCAGTAGTGTTGTTCTTATTTTTCATTTCTTTAGAGTCTCAAGGAGCTTGCAAGCCTTGTATGCCAATTAATGAATATCCTAGTGTCAGCTTATCCCCTACAGTCAGTCTACAGATCTGTGTTTCAAAAACATCCAAATTGGATCCAATGTATAAATATCCTGGACTCCGTCAACAAACCATATTGCATGAAATGCAATGTGGTTTGTGGAATCCAATGTATCAATATCCTGGACTCCGTCAACAAACCACATTGCATACAGTGCAGGAAGAGACGGGTCTCCACCTTCCTCCAGTCCGTCAACAACTATTGTTTTCAAAATGCATGAAAAAATCTTTGCAATATTTGGATTTGGCATATTTAGATGTAGCAGATCAACGAAGGGTAAAAGCCAAGCAAATAGAAGGAGTATTATTTTGTGCAAAAAGATCCAAATGTCAAACTAAATTCATAAAAAAATCTGTGGAATATTTGGATGTAGTAGAGCAACAAGGAGAGCAACGAAGGACAAAAAACCATGAACAAGCTAAAGAAACTGAAACAACACTAGTGTCTCAAACAGAAGCTGATCAACTAGCTGATGTAGAAGATGCATGCGATATTGTACTAATGTTTGAAGAAGTTGCGCAAGCTGCTAAACTAGGTGCAGAAGATTCTGCAAGAGAGTCTGAAGCATATGCTCAATACAGTAAAAGAGCTGCTGAAGCTAAGAAATTAGCTGCTCTACATCCTCGCCAAGTTTGGTTAGAGATTCAAAGGTCTAGGAAACAATATGCTCAAGTAGTTGAGGCTCGTATTAATCAGGATACTAAAATCAGTGAAATGTTTGCTAAAGTAGTTGCGGGTCGAACTGATCAAGAGACTAGCCTTGCTGAAAAACTTGCTCTACAAGATGCGAAAGAAGTTGAGATCGAGAGTAGAGAGACTTACGTAAATGCTCAGAATGCGGCCTTAAAAAGCTATGCCGATGCTGAACAAGCTTTAGAAAAAGGAAGACTAGCACATCAAGCATTTACGGAAGCGCAAACGCTTGCTAAAGAAGCTGCACAACAGCTAAACGATGCACAACAGGTAAACGATATTAAACAAGATGCTGAACAAGCTTCAGAAAAAAGAAAACTAGCATATCAAGCATTTACGGAAGCGCAAAATCTTGCTAAAGGAGCTGCAGAACAGGTAAAGAATAAAAAACAAGATGTTGCATGCGCAGACGAAAAGCGAAAACTAGCGGATGACGAATTTCAACGAACTCAACTTCTTCTTGAACAAGCTAATGAACAAGTACGCATTTTGAAACAAGATGCTGAATGCGCAGATCAAAAGAGAAAACGAGCGTATCACGCACTTCAACAAGTTCAATTTCTTCTTAAAAAAACTACTAAAAAAGTACGCCTTGAAGCATCTGCTCAACAATATCAACTAGCGCTTGCAGAATTTACGGAAGCTCAAACTCTTGCTACACACACTGAACAAGAGGTGAACAATATTAAACAAGATGCTGCATGCGCAGATAAAAAGAAAAAACTAACGGATTACGAATTGCAACACACTCAATTTCTTCTTGAACACGCTAGTGAACTAGTACGCATTTTTAAACAAGACGCTGAACGCGCAGATCAAAAGAGAATACTAGCGTATCAGGAACTTCAACCAATGCCATGGCTTCTTACAAAAGCTACTGAACGATTACGCCTTGAAGCATCTCGTCGACAAGATGAGGAACAACGAGCGCATCAAGAATTTATAAAACGTCATGAGCTTGCTATAGAAGCTGCACAAAAGCTGAACGATATTAAACAAGATGCTGCATGCGCAGATAAAAAGAAAAGACTAGCGTATCACGAATTTCAACACGCTAAATGTCTTCTTGAACACGCTAGTGAACTAGTACGCATTTTTAAACAAGACGCTGAACGCGCAGATCAAAAGAGAATACTAGCGGATGACAAGTTTCAACAAACTCAATTTCTTCTTGAAAAAGTTAGTGCGCAAGCACGCCTTGAAGCATCTGAGCAACAATATCAACTAGCGCATGAAAAATTTACGCAAGCTCAAGCGCTTGCTACAAAAGCTGCACAAAATGATATTAAAGATGCTGCAAGAGAAGCTCAAAAGAGAATACTAGAGTATAATGAATTTCAACAAGCTAAATTGCTTCTTGCAAAAGCTACTGAACGAGTACGCATTTTGAAACAAGATGCTGCACGAGAAGATCAAAAAAGAATACTAGCGTATCACAAATTTCAACAAGATAAATTGCTTCTTGCAAAAGCTACTGAACCACTACGCCTTGAAGCATCTCGTCGACAAGATGATGAACAACGAGCACATCAAGAATTTATGAAACGTAATAAGCTTGCTATGGCAGCTACTGAAAGACTTTACCAAAATAACAAACTAACTCAGGAAACGCTAAAAAAATTGATGCAAGATGAGCAACTAACGGAAAAATATTCTAAACGAGTTGCGGTACGAGATGCTGAAGCTAAGAAAGTAACTGAACTAGATGCTAAACAACTTTCGGAGCTAGATGCTATACAGTTGGCTCAAGAGCGTCATTTGCAAAAGAAGAAATTAGTTTTGCAAGAGCGTGCACGAGATGCCGTACGAGCAATGCAATCTAAGAAACTAGCTGAAGCATGCATGAAACGAGCTGTAGAACGATCTTATGAGCTATCTTCTAAACCAGATACGCAACGATCTGCTAAACGGATTACAGAAGATCACAAAAAACTAGAAAAATCTGCCGCACTATCTGCGCAACGATCTGCTACACGAATTGCAGAAGATCTAAAAAAATCTGCTCAACAAGATGTATGCCCTCATACAAGTGCGGTGATTCCTTTATTGCAAGCCATCACCGGAAAAAGAAAATCTTCTGCATCTTCAGATTCACCCTCTCATACAAGTCCGATCATTGTCCGCGCTTTATCCAACAGTATTCACCAGCAACAACAATTTCAGAAAGCTGAGCGGGTACGAGCTGCGAATATGCAAGTGACGATGGCAAGATCTATACAACTAGATAAGGAAAGAAAGGAGCTCCAAGATATGCAAAACTCTAACGCAGCTATAATCGCATTGCACAGAGTGACACACGCGAGTAGGCTGTTTGCAGAATCTGTAGAACAAGAAGCTAAGCAATCCATGCTAGCTTATGAAAAATTGAGGCGAGCTCATCAAATAGCTGAAAAATACAAACTATATTCGCAAGGTTATAAACTATGTGAATATTTTGAGCCAGAGTTTGAATATTTAGCGCAAAAGGTTGAACAAGCGCATGCACGAAAAGAGCAAGATCAGCAGCGCGCTAAAACATCGACGCAACAAGCTTTACAAGATGAAAGACTAGCTAGAGAAGCCATTACAAGATTTGAGGCAACAGCCTCTGCACGAGTACAAAATTGGGCGCGCGCTGAAAAATCTATGCAAGCTAATCGTTATAAACATAAGAAAATCCTTTCTGAACCTAAGAACCATGAGCTTTCTGAACCTAAGCGCTGTGACGACAGAAGCTTCACTCCACCTAAGCGCCGTAACGACAGAAGCTGCTCTCAACCTAAGCGCCGTAACGATAGAATCCGCTCAACCATTAGAGCAACGATGTGTTGAGGGAGCGCAGAACCTAACCAAGTTAGAAAAGTGTGCAATAGCAAATAAATCGCAAGATAGGCTGATATTTAAGACAAAAGGAGAGTGTGATGATTATTTTGTACACGTTTGTGGAGCGGCGGATCAGGCTGCTAGTGTCAATTTAAGAGTGCCTGCATATTGTTCTGGATCAAGAGAATCGAATCGTCAAAGAACTTTGCAATCTCAGAAGGAAGCTGAGCATCCTGATGATCTGGAAACTTACTTTTCTGCGGAATTGGATTGACACGCAAAGTTACAAGCAGAATATCGCATTATATTCGCGGAAGCACTCAAATCATTGGATAATTTGCCGAAAGAAGATCAAAAATCGCTTGACTCTTTAGATAAAATTATAAAGAAATGCACACACCTTCTATTAACTTAGGACGCACAAGCTACTCAACTCGAAAAACCAACTTCCTGATGTAAGCAATAAACTGGATTAGGTTACATGAACATAAAAATATCCTCGAAAACTAGCCAGATGTCTGGCTAAAGCATCGGCTAATGCTTTCACTTGTTTAGCAGTTTCTCGAGCATCATTTAGTACAGTAACTTGATTGACCACAGATGATGGTTGCGCAGCCCACTTAGTTAGTTTATCGAGTGTCTGAACTTGTCGTGCAAGTTGTTGTGCAATTTTTGCATCATTTTTCTCAACTTTTTCGTATATATGACTAGATTTTTCTTGTATATAAGTGTGAGCAACTAGTGCCTTGATTTGCGCAGCCAGTTTATCAAAACTATTCTTTGGATCAGATTCTTCCTCGAGAGATCTGTTTGGTTTAAAAGCGCGATCAAATAGTTTACGATTTCTCCTCTCTGGGGCAGGAACATACCCAGTTAGTTCATCGAGTTCTGTAATCAGTTGATAAAATTTACTCTCTTCCTCCAATGATTCTGGTATATATTTGCTCTTAACTTCTGACTTGATATACTCAACTCGTGCATCAAACCTCCTATAGCTCTGCACTCCTCTTTTCCTGCAAGCTTGATCAACTCGTTTGTTGAATGCTTTTTTTATTAGTGCAACTGAAGAACATTGATCAAGAGGGCTAATTTTTTCAGTACCTATAGCCTCTTCTGCAGCAATCAGTCCAATAGCGAATAGATCAGCTAGTTCAGCAATTTGTTCAAAAGCTTCTGAAAACACTAATGCATACATTTGATGATTTTTGCTTTTTTTAGCTACTGCAATGCTTAGCGCTTTTCGTTCTACAGAATAAGACTCAGGAACGCTGCACGCTACACTTGTTCCACTCCGATCCATGAGGCACCCTGTTGCTTTTATTTTTGCAGAACAATCTTCATATTCAGGCGCTCTTTCAGGAGCTCTTAAAGCTAAGTGAGTAGGTCGATCCGCTCCATAAATCTGTACACAAATTAAAAGTAATAAAAGCGCCATTAAAAATTTTCCTCTTTATGAACATATTAGATTATCTTCTGATGTAAACACTAAACTTGATCAGGTATGTTTTTAATAAGAAAAACATTCTCGATATCCTCGCCTATGACTCAACTGGCAACATAGCTCCCAAGCGAAGTCTTGCGCTTTTTCAGCATTTTCTTGAGCATCCTTTAGTGCAGAAAGTGGATTGTCCAGATCAGATGGTTGAGAAGCCCACTGAGTTAGTGTGTCGAGTTGCTTAACGTGTCGTGCAAGTTTTTGTGCAATCTTTGCATCCTTTTCCCCCAATTTTGCGTATATAAGACTAGATTTTTCTTGTATATAAGTGTGATCAGCTAGTGCCTTGATTTGCGCAGCCAGTTTATCAAAACTATTCTTTGGATCAGATTCTTCCTCGAGAGATGTATTGAGTGGAAAAGCGCGATCAAATTGTTTATGATTACTCCTATCTGTGGTGGCAGGAGCGTACCCAGTTAGTTTATCGAGTTCTTCAACTAGTTGAGAAAATTTATTATCTGCATCACGATCTCCTCGTACATATATCTCCTCAACTTCTTTTTTGATATGCGGGAATCGTGCCACAAAGCTGCTATATATCTGTGCTCGATTCCCGCCGCAATCTTGCTCAACTCGTTGGTTGAATGCTTTTTTCATTAGTGCAACTGCAGAAGAGTGATCAAGAGGACTAGTTTCAGCGCCTATAGCATCTTTTGCAGCAACCAGTCCAGTAGCGAATAGATCAGCTAGTTCAGAAATTTGTTTAAAAGCTTCTGAAAAAACTAGTACCACCGGTATAGAATTTTTTCTTCTTTCAGCTACTTCTTCAGCAAATCTTAAATCTAAAATATGAGGCTGCACCGCTCCATGAACGTGTAGACACATTAAAAATAATATCAGCACCATTAAAAATATCCTTTTTTATGATTAATGATACTATCTTAATACAAAGAAAGAAAGGAGCGCATTACAGCACTCATCTGAAAAATTCTTCCTGATTCTCTAAATAGATTAACTGCCAGACAATATATTCCTTCTCAGCGAAGGATCGGATTGAAGCACAGTAAGCTTGATAAGAATCTAACAGCCTAGTCAATAGAAGGGAGAGTATGGGATTCAAGCGACGTGCATGCTGGATATCTTCCACCATCAATATCTCACGTTGATACTGAAGTGCCTCCATGACAGAAAAAGCTTGAAAAAATAGTGATGGGTTAAGTATTAATGAAATCTTGGTGTCATAGGCCTTTTGTATATTTTTCTTAATCTCTTCCATCTCTACTGGCGAATGAGATTCTCTCAAGATATTTGCAAGATTTTTGTGTACATATGCAGCTATATTTGTGCATTTCTTCAAGGTTTCTATGCCAGGACCCATCCAATTCATGACAGAAAATTCTTGCGTGATAGAAAGTTTGGGCTCCTTCAAAGGCCTTGTAAATTTTTCTCTATGACAATCAAAAGATCCTTGACTTTCTCCCCAACAAGCGGAAGCTTCAAATAGCTTACTCTGATCACGCACCCTCTCCGACAAGATGATCTGAGCGTCTTCACGAAATCTGATCAAAAAGTTGTTCTGACGTTCAAAGTCGCTCTGACATCCAAGGGAGCCATAGACATATAAAACACTGAAAAATAGGTATAGAAATAGCATAATTAACTCCTTATAAATTCTACACTATCTTTTTTTTAAGATCAATAATATATAATTTTACATACTTTGATTCAAAGTAAGGAATTGTTAAAATCTCAAAGCCTGACGGACTACATTTTTAGACAAACGTTTTTTGTCTGGCAAACATTCTATAGTGCGATTGATAAACTCACTAAGTGGGCTGCGCAACCATCATCTGTGGTCAATCAAGTTACTGTACTAAATGATTATCGAGAAACTGCTAAACAAGTGTAAGCATTAGCCGATGATTTAGCGAGAAATCTGGCTAGTTTTCGAGGATATTTTTATGTTCATGTAACCTAATCCAGTTTATTGCTTACATCAGGAAGTTGGTTTTTCGAGTTGAGTAGCTTGTGCGTCCTAAGTTAATAGAAGGTCTCTAGATTTCTTTATTATTTTGTCGAGTTGAGTATTTAGTTTGTCGAGTTGAGTATCGTGTGCCTCCACAGTCAATAGAAGTTTATCTAAAGAGTCGAGCGATTTTTGATCTTCTTTCTGCAAATCATCCAATGATTTGCGTGTTTCCGGTAACTTTTCGTGCAAATCATCCAATGATTTGCGTGCTTCCGCTAACTTTGCGTGCAAATCCAATTCCGCAGAAGAGTCAGCTTCCCTCTGAGATTGCACAGTTCTTTGGAAATTCGATTCTCTTGATTCAAAACAATATTCAGGCACTCTTAAATTGAAACTAGCAGCCGGAGCCGCCGCACCACAATTAAAACTAGTATCCCGAGCCGTCGCTCCATGAACGTGTAGACACATTAAAAATAATATCAGCACCATTAAAAATATCCTTTTTTATGATTAATGATACTATCTTAATACAAAGAAAGAAAGGAGCGCATTACAGTACTCATCCTTTAAATTCTTCCTGATTCTCTAAATAGATTAACTTCCAGACAATATAGTCCCTCTCAGCGTAGTTTCGTTTTTGAGAAAAACAGTAAGCTTTATAAGAATCTAACAGCCTAGTCAATAGAAGGGAGAGTACGGAATACAAGCGATGTGCATGCTGGATATCTTCCGCGATCAATACCTCACGTTGATACGGAATACAAGCGATGTGCATGCTGGATATCTTCCGCGATCAATACCTCACGTTGATACAGAAGTGCCTCCATGACAGAAAAAGCTTGAAAAAATAGTGATGGGTTAAGTATTAATGAAATCTTGGTGTCATAGGCCTTTTGTATATTTTTCTTAATCTCTTCCATCTCTACTGGCGAATGAGATTCTCGCAAGATATTTGCAAGATTTTTGTGTACATATGCAGCTATATCTGAGCATTTATCCAAGGTTTCGAAGTCAGGAGCCATCCAATTCATGGTAGCAAATTCTTGCTTGATAGAAAGTTTGGGCTCCTTCAAAGGCATTGTAAATTTTTGTCTATGACAATCAAAAGATCCTTGACTTTCTCCCCAACAAGCGGAAGCGTCAAATAGCTTACTCTGATCACACACCCTCTCCGACAAGATGATCTGAGCGTTTTTACGAAATCTGTGCAAAAAGTCGATCTGACAGTCAAGGTCGCTCTGACATCCATAGCATAATTAACTCCTGATAAATCGTAGACTATCTTTTTTTAAAGATCAATATAGACTTTTACATACTTTGATTCAAAGTAAGGAATTGTTAAAATCTCAAAGCCTGACGGACTACATTTTTAGACAAACTTTTTTTATCTGGCAAACATTCTATAGTGCGATTGATAAACTTTTGTACAGCATCATAACTATACGGAATATGATCTATAATATACTGCAGGATATCTTGGGTACACAAAATCTTATGATCATGCAGTATTTTGGCAATCATTTTGTGTACATGCGCACCGTTAGGTGTTTTTAAATGCAAGCGTGTTAAGCTCTCAAGTCGCGATTGCCAATCTTTTAATGTATACAGTGGTATTTTACGCATTGTTAACAATAAAGATCCTCCGCTTTCTTTAAGGGCGTTGTAAAGCGTAAAAAGAACATGAGCATGAATAGAGTCTGCATCATCACACACCACCGCTCTACCCTCCAAATCATAAGGGCTTTGATTGGTATAAAAAACGCCATTATGTTGCTTGGCCCAAATGTGTGCCAAGTGAGTTTTTCCTGCGGATAAAGGACCAATAATAAGAGCGCTCTCTTGTTTTTGTGTAGCCCACAAAAATGCGTTGTCATTAGACTCTGTTACGAAAAATTGCTCGATAGAGTAATTGGCGCGTGGATTTAAAAAAAAGAAACTTTGATAAAGATTATTGCTCATGTTTTTTGCATTGATATGAAAAAGCGACAGTACTCTATAAAGGAATATATAATGGTGGCAATGGAAAGATAATAAAAACTCTCCATACCTATTTCCCATAGTGCATGATTTTTATCTGTCATGTGGAGCGTTAGAAAGAGAATATACGTCCACTGTACCGCTGTATTAATTTTGCTAATAAAAGAAATTTTTGGTTCTTTTATTTTGTGTGGCCATAGCAAGAAAAAGCCAATAGATATTAATAAATCTCGTGCCAAACTCAAAATCATCATAAAATGTGCAACATCCCATGTTATATAAAGCCCAATAAGGCAAATGTTGGTCAGTATTTTATCTCCCACAGGATCCAAAATAGCGCCCAATACAGTGCAGCAATTCCAACGCCTTGCAAGAAATCCATCAAAGAAGTCTGTGAGAGCCATAAACAGAAAGGTCCACAACAGCATGGTGATCCCCTTTACAGAAAAAGCATAAAAGAGAAAAACACTTGAAAAAATGCGCAATCCAGAAAGGATATTAGGAATATTCTTTTTACAAATCATATCTTATCGTTCTTTTTGTAACATTTAGAAAACCGTGCAACAAGGCATCCTGTACTACCCGACAGGTGTTGTAGTGAAACAGTGCGCACAAAAGGGTGCTGCTTGATAGTTTTGGAAAATGCAAACCAATCTTCTGGATTTTTTGCTGTATGACAAAGCGTACTTTGCACGACTTCCCATGGATTTGAAAAATGCTTTCCTTTCCACCAGTTATTTAAAATGTCAGCTTCTTCTGCAATAAAATCTTTCATACGCGCGGCCTCTACAGGGTGTTGAAAAATGGGTGTGATGTGATTGTCATGCATACAAGATCCATGGGCCATGAGAGTTTGTCTATCTGGGTCCTCATAGTAGTGAATAACTACTATGGCTTGTGCATCATGGGCATGCCTGAAGTGCGCCATTAAATGGTGAATATTTTCAGATTGTTCAAACTCTCTCCATGCTTTTTGATCTTCTAGGCCATCAAAGCCTGTATGAAAGGTTAAACAATGTGGTTTACTTTGCTCTTTCCAAACGTTTATAAGCATATCCCGATCTATGATTCCTGTATTGGAAATGATGAGCAATGATAGTTGATGTGGTGATTGCAAAGTAAAGGGAATTTTCTCAACAGCCAACACTTTTTGAATATTAGCTTGATTATAGTGGCAGTGTAATTTTCCGCGAAAAGTTTGAGAAAAAAAAGTTTGTTCTTTCACTTCGATAGAGTCTAAAATTTCGACAAAATTATCTGATAGTGCTTGATAGCAACGCTCTCTATCTTCGGAAAAGCAAATTTTTTCTACCAGCAAAGATAAGCCAGCAGGGCCAGCATCGCTTAATACTTGGTCTTTTGCCAGCCAAGCATTTTCCGCTTTTCGGGCAATATCAATCGTAACAGAGAAGTGATTTTGTGGGGCTTGTGGCAAAGCGTAGATATGAGCACAAAATATGAAAATGATAAAGTTAAAACGCATTACAATTCCATACATTATGCTCACATCAACGCTAAAATGAGAAATATTTATCCAATAATCTCATCTTCATTAAAGAAAAAGCTGATTTCTTGGTGTGCGTTTTCTTCGCTGTCTGATCCATGCACAGTGTTGCGCAAAATATCTACGGCGTAGGAGGCACGAATAGTATGAGGCTCTGCATCTGCAGGATTTGTGGATCCCATGATTTCACGGTAACGCTCTATCGCATCATCACCTTCCAATACTTGAACCGTAATTGGAGCAGAAGAGATGTAATCAATCAATTCATCAAAAAAAGGCCTCTCGGCGTGCACAGCGTAAAATTCCGCTCCTTCTTCGCGAGAAAGATGAGCGCGCTTTTGAGCAATGACGCGTAACCCCCCCTCTTCTATCATTTTTAATACTGCGCCATTAATATTGCGTTCTGTTGCATCTGGCTTAATAATTGAAAGTGTTCTTTTGTTTGTCATAAATTTAGTTCCCTCCAGGTGTTATGATCTTCTATAAAACACCTCTTTTTTAAATTTTGAGGTATTTCTTGCTGCGTTTTCTCTGCAGTATCTTTTGTAACAATAATATATTGTTTGAATTTTTGCCAGTCAGATATCTTGGAAGGTTGCGTTGTAAGCAAAACTTCCGCGTTATTGAGTGGATTTTCTGCGCATGATAAAAGAATCGGCTGTTGTGCAGCTTTTTCATCAATATCACGTGCATGTGGCAAAAATGCGGTTGGGTGAAACGTCCATAATATTTTATCCCAATCATCACGCAGCTCTTCGGTAGGGCATAACACAAGAATGTTACCTTTATCCCAAATTTTATAGCAAAACTTTGCTATAAAAGATGAGCAGTGTGATGACTGTAATGCATAAATGGTAATCACTCTTTTGTCGCTACCCCTTGTAAGTATGTTACCAAAAGAGCGACATTTTCTCCAGAGTGTGAGTGGCGGTATGCTCTTAAAGAGCCATTTTTCCATTCTACACTCGCGCCAATAAGGTCAAGATGTGCCCACGGTGTATCTTCTGGAATAAAGTTCTGCAAAAATGTGGCTCCGATCCCTGATCCACATGCATGCCCAGAAGATCCTTTTACATGCGGATAGAAAACTTTACCAACATTTTTCAAATCTGCTATATGCGACTCGAGATATTCTTGCGGAGCAAAAGGGGCGCGCCATGCTAAATCTCCCGATATGCGACCGGCCTCTTCAAGATCCGCCGCTAATTGATCATTATTAGAGCAAAAAGGTATGTAGTATGAACCCATAATCACGATTGCTGCGTATGTTAATGTGGCAGCATCAATAATGCAGCGTGGATCAAAATATTTAACAGTATAAGAGAGGGCATCAGCAAGTGCTAAACGGCCTTCTGCGTCTGTGTCAATAATTTCTACTGTATGTCCACTGTGCGCATGCAGAATATCATCCGGACAATATGCGTCAGAATGTATGGAATTTTCTGCTGCAGCTATAACGGCAACAATTGGAAGATCAATGTTTTGTAGCGCAATGGTTTTCATTGCACCAGCGATAGAAGCCGCGCCAGTCATATCAAGCTTCATACTGTATTGCCCCGCACCTGGCTTCACGCAGTACCCACCACTATCAAACATTAACCCTTTTCCAACCAATGCGATTGGGTTGCTTTTTTTATTATTTTTCCATTCTAAAACAATCAGTTTTGGTTTGTGCACTGACCCTTTTCCAACGGCAAGCAAAAGATTCATCTGCTCACTCTCTAGATCATTATGATCTAAGCAAGACACCGTGACTCCAAGAGGCTCTAATTCATCTTTACAGTGTTTTAGAAAATGCTCTGGCATCATTAAATTTGGTGGTGTATTCGCTAACATTCGAGAAAATTCTGATCCCTTTAAAATGGGGAGCAAATTGTTTTGCAGAAAGTTGACAAGAGTTTTTGACCCACCTAAAATGTGAACTTCCTTTGGCATAGGAAGGTTAATGTGTACATTTTGATCGTTTTCCAGATTATAAACTGCTTGTGAAAAACCAAATAGGAACTGAGTTGTTTGCATTTCATCAGAAAGATCAGTACTAATAACGCCATGTATGCAAAAGCTAACAGCTTCAGGTTTAAAGTTTTTGCAATAATCTGCAACAAAAGCTCCCAACTCTCTAAAAGCATTCACTGTTCCGGTGTGACCACAAACACCCACCAAGATAAGCGTAATAAACCCTTTATCTTTGGCAAGGTGCAAAGTAACAGCTTCACCTAGTTTTCCTGTGAATGCTGTTTGTTTGGCTTGCAGGATAGCCTGATTTACTAAGTGACTATCAAGTGTTGCCGGTAAGTATGTGCGTAAATCACTTGCTTTACCCACGCCTACAACAACATGTGAAGTTAGCTTATTAGAAATAATGGTCATTAAAGAATCTCCTCACCAAGTGCTAGTGCTGTCAAAAGTCTGACGCCATACCCTGTAGCGAATTTAGTATCGTAGAGGGGCGATTCTTCAGCACGCAGAGTTACACCAGCAACATCAAGATGCGCCCATGATTGCTTTTCTGTCACAAATCTTTGCAAGAATTGTGCTGCCGTAATGCTGCCAGCTCCCGGCTCTGAAGAAAGGTTTGCTACGTCAGCAACAGAGGATTTTAGGGATGCATCGTAATCAGCTGAGATAGGAAGCTGCCATACTTTTTCACCGGTATTTTTAGAAGCTTTTTTAATATTTGCAAGCAATTCTTCATTATTTCCAAAAAGACCCGCCATCTTCAAACCAAGAGAAACAATAATAGCGCCGGTTAAAGTGGCAAGATCCACAATATTCTTTGGTTTGTATTGACGCGAAATATATGAAAGAGCATCAGCAAGTACAAGACGCCCTTCTGCATCTGTATCGATAACTTCCACGGTGTGTCCAGCATGCGTTTGAAGCACATCACCAGGACGGTATGCATCACCAGAGATCATGTTTTCTGCTAATGGAATAGCAGCCACAACATTTACAGGAGCTTTTTGTTTAGCAAGTGACAACATCGCTCCAATAACTGCAGCACCACCTGCCATATCGCCTTTCATGTCTAACATGGCGCGCGCAGGTTTAATGCACAAACCTCCAGTATCGTATGTAACACCCTTGCCGACAAATCCATATTCAAAATGATCTTGGCCTGTATTTCCTTTCCATTCAAGTATTAAAAGACGTGGTGGAACAGCACTGGCACGCCCTACAGCCATCAAGGCCCCCATTTTGAGCTTTTTAAGATCGTTTCCTTTTAAAATTGTGACTTTCACATCAAGCTCTTCCAACGACGCGGCGTGTTGGGCAAAAGTTTCAGGGTTTATTACATTACCAGGCTCATTTACTAAGTCACGCGCTAAAAAGATACCTTCCAAAACGCTAGTCGCTGTATGCCAAGTTTCTTTTGGCATATTTTTAATATCTACAAAAGAAATCCCTTCAACTGAAAAAGGTTTTGTCTTTTTATTTTTATATTTATCAAAATGGTTATTAGCCATTGAAAATCCTTGTCCAAAAGAAGCACTAGCGCGTGTGGCACACGCCCCTTTTTCCAAGTTAACAGAGAAACTGTGCCACCCAATAGTAGCGGTAGATATTTTATGTTTTGATAAAGCACGTGCCGCATGTGCGCCCAGCAAAAGCATGCGTTGCATAAAGGGAGTGGCTTCTTTTTCCGAAACACCAACAACCAAAACACGCTTGATGGACTCTTTAGGGTCAAGCATAATCAGCATTTCTTGCCCTATCTTTCCTTGAAAAACATCTTTTCTGTCTGACAAAGCATTTTGAACAAAAGGCTTTGCTGTATCTGGAACGTGTGGCGCATCTAAGATGAGTGATTCGTTAATGGCTATGACAAGCGTCGTGATATTACCGGTATGTTTAAAGTTTATGTTCATTTTCCATCTCTCTATATCTGTTCTTACAATGATCTTATAATGATTATATTATACCATAAGCAACGTACTTTCAAAGGATATCCGCCTGTTTATGTTATTTATCAAATAAATAACAATAGAATGAGCATATTTCAAAAATTATCTGAAGTTTTGTATTATTTCATAAACAAATGAACATAATGCGAATGTGATACAATATATCATGTCAGAAAAAAAGATAAATATACGCAGTGCGGCTTTTTTTGCCACTTTGACAGCGTTTATTAGCGTAAGCAACGATGTTGTTACAAAATTCATAGATGCAGATTTACCATCTATTCAAGTAGCATTTTTGCGCTTTGCCTTTAGTTTTTTATCACTCTGCCCATTTTGGCCAAAATACAGGGTATGCCGTGCGCAAAACTTGATGCACCAGGTAATGCGTGGTGTGGTAGGCTCTGCCGCTCTTGCACTTTTTGTGTATGCATTACACCTTTTACCTTTGCCTGAAGTGACTATACTCTCTTTAACGCAGGTACTCTTTGTATTGCCAATGAGCGCCATATTTTTAAAAGATAAAATCAAAAAATCTCTTGTGATTGCTGTCATTATTGGATTTATAGGTGTGATTATTTTTCTGAACGCTCCTGAGCTATCATCTACACGTATTTTAGGTTACTCGACCCTCTTACTTTCTTCCATTCTCTTTGCAGGATTAGACTTAATGGCCAAAAACCTCGTCAACAAATCATCTACTTTCTCTATGTTATGGTATTTTTCGTTTGTGACGACAGTAATATCAGCTCCGTTTGCAATTTATCAGTGGCAACCTATATCAATGCGCTGCCTTATACTCGTAGGCGCTTTGGGTGTTGGCGGCAACTTGATACAAATTGCGCTTTTTGCAGCTTTAAGAAGAGCTTCAGCAGGATTTGTTTCTCCATTTCGCTACTTGGAAATAGTATTTTCTTGGCTTGTTGGTATGTTAATATTTGATGAAATACTATCTTTTAATGAAATAATAGGCGCGTTAATCATTGTTTTGGCAACTTATTATATTTCAAAAAATGATACAGCATGATAACCTCAGTTAGAGGTGGCAATGGCTTTTTTAGGCGACTTAAATGTCAACAACACGTTAGAGAAGATCTCTTCTTTAACAAATTTTGTTGAAAAAGAGCTGCACCAAAAAATAGCTTTACAAATTACATCTTTAAGCCCCATATTACTTTCGGCAGCTTTAGCAACGCTTTTCATCTTTTTATCACAATCATTTTTTAGGCACTTTTCAAAAGATCGAAAACTTCAAGCTCCCTTTATTTTTACAGGAACGCTTTTTATTGTTTCGTTTCCTTACTTAATTTCAAATTTAGACATTGCCCCACTTTTGCGCGCATTACTCTTTGCTTTTGCATACATGGCGCTATTTTCGCCAATTATGCAAAAATTTATCACAGAAAGCAAATCTTTGTGGAACCCTTTCACCATTGTGGTCATATCTTTTGTGCGCGTCGCCCTATTTTCTTTAGCCATCATTATTATTTTAAGCTCTTGTTTTTGGGTGTTTTTAAAAAACAAATATCACTTCACAAACCTAATGCCTTGGATCACACTTTTATCGCAAGTGCATCTTTGGATTTTTATGAACTTAATTCTAGGCTTGCTATGGTCATTACCAAGCGCGTGGAATAAACATAAAATATTTAAGGTTTTTTCTCGTATACCATACTTTGTTTTTGCTCTTCTTCTTTCTGTAGCAAGCGCAATCGTTTTGTTTCGCAGTTGGCTACCGCACCTTAGCAATGAAGCCCTATTGGCAAGCATCGCCATTTCTCTTGTCATGTCATCTATTGTGCTTTTCTCGAACATCGCAAAAGTTATTTTGTATTTCTCCACAAAGATCGCAAACAGGTTTTTTAGTGAAGTTTTACGCAACCTTTTTCCTATTGAGGGCGCTTTAAGAGTCTTCTCTTTTTTAATTATTTTTGTAGTTGCCGGAAACGCCATTGAAGCTTTCTTTTTGCAAGCCAATGAGCCTATTCCATTACTCAAAACAGTTGAGTCGATTCTTTTACGCATCTCCTTTGCACAATTTGTCCTTGTTTTATTTGCACGCATCTCCAAAAAGGTACACACTTACTTAGACACGCACGCGCGACAAGTCAAGCGTGTGGGAAACAACAGAAGACTGTTGAGTTTAAGTTCATTTGCACAAAGCATTGTGCCTTTTTCTTTAAATTTAATTTCATGGCTCTTTTTCTTCACAATTCTGGGCGTACCCTTTTATTATCTTGCTGTCATTATTACAGTCTTCTTGCTACTTGTGGCGTTTGTGGGTCGGAAAATATTAGAGGATATTTCTCAAGGTTTTTTACATACGCTTTTCGGCGCACATTTGGCGGTAGGAGACTTGATTGAACTAGAACAGCCTCAAAAGGTTGTGGGGTTCATTGAAAACTTAACATTATATAATGTCACTATACGCGTAAGATCCACAGGGGCTTTGAAGGTTGTGCCTTTTAGCGACCTTCGGTCGTTTATACACCACGATCGAGGAAAAGCCCGCATTTTAGCGCTTCTTCAAATTCCTCATCACGTTCTTTGGGTTGATATTGAAAAATGCATTGATTCAGCCCTTTATCAACTCAAAACACATCCTGAATCAGGACAATATTTTTTGGATGACATCACACTAGAAACAGAGAATTTAACTACTGATTACTTAGAGGTTAGAGTCGGATTTAACACTGTCGTGGGCGATGCTCGTCAATTTATTATGCGTCGTTCTTTTTTGACATATTTGAAGCAAGAATTTGACAAAACAGGTATTAGTTTGGCGCCAAAGATTAGAATAGAGAAGTAAAGGCATTGTGTGCACAGAGGTGATTTGTTATTATGCAATATATGCGATGCTTTTCTTTTTTAATTTTCACACTGCTTCTGACAAGCTGTTCCCACTTCACACGCTACACAGGAAATCTTTTGCGCACTGAAGATCTGGAAAAAATACGAATTTCTGAATCCTCCAGGCAAGATGTCATTCTTGTACTTGGGCCACCCACGATCTACTCCTCGGCAGATCCTGATCAGACTGTTTATTATGCTCACAATGTGTTGAAAGTGTCGCCAGACAGAACAGCTCGGTTCTTGTCATCTCGAGTGCACAAGCTTCACTTTGATGAAAAAGGCATACTTGACAACATTGAGGAAATTACAAAAATCAGAGATGTTGACCATGCAACTCAAAAAACACCTGCAGTGTACAAAAAAGCTTCTTGGTGGCAAGAAATCCTTGTGTCATCTGCGGCACGCTTCCGATAACATCGTTTTTCAAACCTTTTCATGAAACTAATATATTAGTTTCACGCACAAGCACACATTGTTTTTAATGAAATTTTCATATATAATGTTAATGTCTATGTTGCAAACATCATCTTATTAGGAGAAAAAATGAACAAAATCTTTCTGCCATTTATTGTGGCCTTTTTCACAAACTTTTTATGCGCAGAGAGTAGCATTGCCAGCACAAGAATAGCTCTTGTTTTGCCTGCAGAGCATAAGGCGCTTCGTATGATTGAAAAAGGTTTCAAAAAGGAATGGAAAGGAGAAGAAGAGGTTGTCGTGTTTAACGCTTTGGGCGAAGCATCAAATGTGACAAGTATCCTAGACACAATTGCAGGGGCGCCCGGTTTTGCTGCCATTGCGACTATTGGCAACACTTTAACACAGCAAGCTGCAAAATATTTTTTATTACGAAAAGTGCCTCTTCTTGGTGCTGCCGCAAATATCACGGCATCCTCTGTCAACAACCCACAGCTTTGCTGTGTAGTAGATGAAGTCCCAGCAAAAAATATTTTGTTGGCAATCAAAAAAGTAGCCCCTCTTGTATCCAAAGTGACCCTTGTGGTAGCGAATGATGAAAAAATGCTCCAAGAGATTCCTTTCTTTGAAGAAGATGCTGGAAGCTTAGGCATTGACGTACAAGTGATCACAGTGGACTCTTTACAAGATATGACTAATAAGGTCACTCCTTCATCGATAGATAAGGACTCTACTGCCATCGTGATCTTAAAAGATCACCTCACGGTTTCACAAATTCCACAACTCTTAAAAGTTGTGAATGCACTTGGTATTTTGCTTGTATCTGCTGATCAAGGCAGTGTCTTAGAAGGTGCGCATTTTGGTGTCGGAGTCTCCGAATATCAAACAGGTGTCGTAAGCGCCCAAGTTCTTTATGATATTTTGCGCGAAACCAAAGTGCCATCAGAAGTTGGCTGTCAAATGATGCAACAATTCTCTACATTTGTTGACAACAATTGGCTAAATAGCATGCACACAGGATCTGCTCCAAAACTACGCTTTGAAATTAATCTGAATGGTTTGAGCGATGCAAGTCCTGTACAGCCTGTATAGCGCTATTTCACAAGCATTTTTATATGCACCGCTAGCGGTTGGAGTAGGATACTCTTATGTGTTTTTGCGCAAAACAGACCTATCCCCAGAAGGCACTTTTGTTTTAGGCGCCTGCATTTTTGCCAAAACTATCCTCATAACTGAAAATTACTATTTTGCACTTTGCGCAGGCATGCTGGCCGGCGCCCTTGGTGGAGCTATAGTCTTTTGTCTGCAAAAAAATCGACGAATGAATCCCATATTGGCAAGTTTAATGCTCATTTATATTTTATACAGCGTTAATCTTATATTTTTGGGACGCCCTAACATCTCTATCGGCAATGCTTGTATTCCATTATTTGGAAAAGAATTTGTAGATTATGAATCTCAAAGGATGATTGGATCCATTATTAATGGCATCATTTTGTGCGCTTTGACTTTTCTGCTCTCTGGACGAAAGGGGTTGCTTTTGCGCGCAGTGGGATCTAATTCTGCACTAATGAATCGCCTTGGCTATAAAAGCGACAGCATTGCAATGCTAGGATTAATGCTCAGCAATGCTTTAGCAGCTTTAGCAGGAGCCAACACAACTATTATCATAGGATACGCAGATATTAATATGGGATTGGGCAATGCTTTTATTGCCATCACAACTTGTTTGGTGGGGCGCTCTATTGCACCCTTCAAACGTGAAACCTACTGGGGAATGTTGCTTCAGTGTGTGCTGGGGTTGACGCTTTACTTTTTTATACTTTCTAAATTAATATTTTTTAATATCACTCCAACTTATTTCAAATTAACCATGGGCATAGTTTTGATTGTTATATTGTTTGCGTCAAAAAAAAGGTGTAAAAAATGAGACAAGGTTTGGTAGTCAAAAATATTACCTTTTCTTATGACAAAAACCCTATTGTCAAAGGCATCTCTTTTAATATAAAGTCCGGTGAGCGCGTGGCCATTATAGGACACAATGGTTGCGGAAAAAGCACTTTGCTGAAATTGATATCTGGCGCAAAATCGCCTCAAGGCGGTTCTGTCCAATTTGATGGAATTCTCACAGAACAAAAGCCCATTTTATGCTGTAGCCAAAATTCTGAAAACGATTTGATAATGGATATGAGCATTTTAGAAAATGTTTACATATGGGAAAAAGCCAACAATCAAATAGTGCGCGGCGGCATCACATCTCAGTATGCGCAGGATTTACAAAAATACTTAAAATCTATTCATCCAGCACTTGGCAACCTAAAATCCAATGTTAAAAGCCTATCTGGAGGAGAAAAGCAACTCTTTCTGCTCGGACTTTTGTTGCGCCGGGAAGCCTCAATGCTTTTATTGGATGAACATGGAAGTGCCTTAGACCCCAAGGCTCGCAAGCAGGTTATGCAAAAAACAATGCTTTTTGCACAAAACTTAGACACACCGCTCATAATGGTGACGCATTCTCTTGCCGATCTAGAATACGCAACACGCTTTATTGCGCTTAAGGGTGGGAAAATTTTCTTGGATCGCCCCACCACACAACCCCTTTCTCAAGAAGAAATTGTTTCCATTTATCAATAGTGTGCACATAAAGAGCTTATGTGAGCTGAAAGTGCGTATTTTCAGAAAAATCCCACAAAATCCCATTGATTCCCCTTTTTAACCATGGTATCCCATATATGTGGAGGTTTTGTGTGTTTTTAGGATCTTATGTGAACAAGCTTGATAAAAAGGGACGCTTGAGTTTACCAGCGCCTTTTCGCTTTGTTCTCCAAGGTCAATGCGTATTGACACCGTCTCCTTTAAAGCCTTGTGTCGAGGGTTTTGCACCAAAACGAATGGAAAAAATCATGCAGCAGCTTGATAAAAAAGACTTTTTGTCAGATGATTATAGCGCTTTAGCCATAGCCCTTTTTTCCTCATCTGAAATTGTTAGTTATGACAAAGATGGTCGCTTCTCTGTACAAAGCGCATTTTGTGAACATATGCGTACCTCTTTAGATAAAGCACTTCTTTTTGTTGGGTTCGGATCTGTTTTTCAAATATGGCGTGAAGATCTTTTTGCAGAATATAAAAATTCAGCTTTAAAGCATTTAGAAAAAAATCCTCCAAGCCTCATTTTAAATGACTAATATCATCGACCAACATATTCCTGTTTTAGCTGATCGCATTGTTAATCAATTGAAGAATGATGGCAGCCAAATTATATTGGATGGAACCTTTGGCATGGGTGGATTGACAAAGAAAATTCTAACAGAAATACCGACAAGCACTGTCACTGCTTTAGATCGCGATCCAGATGCTATTGCGCACGCTCAATCTATGGAGAAGCGCTGTGCTGGAAGATTAAAGCCTGTGCATGGATGCTTTAGTCAGATTTCTAAATTAATTGACACTGTGTTTGATGCGGCTATTTTTGACTGTGGCGTCTCCTCGCCTCAGCTAGATAAATCTGAAAGAGGATTTTCTTTTCAAAGAAATGGACCTTTGGATATGCGCATGAGTCAAAGTGGATTATCTGCGCAAGAGATCATTAATACTTGGAGCGCCGACGATCTTACACATATTTTCAAACAATGGGGAGAAGAACGATTTTCAAAAAAAATTGCAAATTCCATTTTTGCGCGCCGCAAAAAAAAATTATTTACAGAAACAATGGATTTGGCTAATTTTATTGCATCATTAGTGCCTCAGCCCAAGAATGGCACTCACCCTGCAACACGTACATTTCAAGGTCTGCGTATGGCTGTCAATAATGAGCTTTGTGAAATCGAGCAAGCTGTACATCAAACTCTCCCTCTACTGAAAGATGGTGGCGTTCTTATGGTTGTGACGTTCCATAGTCTTGAGCACAGATGCGCAAAACAAGCTTTGGAGTTTTATGCAAAAGAGCAGGAAAACATTATAGTCAGTCGCTACCTTCCACCACAAGAAGTGAAACAAAGTGATAGGAATTTCTATATTACAGGTTTTAAGAAATGCGTGAAACCTTCAGAAATAGAAATAAAGCAAAATATACGTGCACGTTCAGCGCAAATGCGTATTTGCTACAAACACAAAAAACAGAGGTAATAAAATGTTTAATCAGGATCATATTTTTTATAAAGTATCAGGAGCGCTATGCTCTCTTACCATCATTATGGCGTTTGTGATTTATGTTGTGCGTCAAGATGTTGCAGACGTGAGAAAACAAATTACAACATTAAATGGTGACATTGTACATAAAAGGCAATCTGTAACCATTTTACAAACAGAGTGGTCGCATTTGAATAGCCCAAACTATTTAAAAAAGATCAATGATCATGTGGTTAAATTTGAAAATCTTTTGCCTAAGCAAACAAAAGCGCTGAGTGTATAAGGGGGGTATATTGTTTCACGACATTAGCCAATTCAGCACATCGCGCCATTATAGTCGTATTCCGCCCAACTCCTATCTGGCACAAAGGGTTGCTCTGGTTATTTTTTTAATGACCTGCGCTTTCTGCGTTATTACAATACGTTTTTTATACTTAGGCGCATTATCACCCAACCCCCTATCTCCAGAAGTGACTATTAAAAAAAAACCTCTTATCCTTGATAAAAATGGCCATATCTTAGCCACCAACATACCTACGCACTCTCTTTACATGAATGCAAAAAAAGTAATAAATATTCGCAAAACAATGGAAATTATTACTCTCTTGTTTCCTCAAGCTCGATTTTCTTATATTCAAGAAGAAATTGAAAAAAAATCCAGCTTTATTTGGATTCAAAGATTTTTAACCCCTACTCAAAAAGAAAAATCTTTGCAAAAGGGTTTGGTCGGTTGTGGTTTTCATAACGATTGGCGTCGTGTATATCCTTTGCAAAATGTTTTAGCACATATCATAGGTTTTCGGGATATTGATGATATGGGCGTTTCTGGCATAGAGCGTTATATTGATACTCTAAACAATCATGATTATAATCAGCCCATTGAACTTTCTATTGATATGCGCATACAAGATGTAATGTTTGATGCATTAAACGAAGGGATGCGACGCTTTTCAGCCAAGAGCGCTGGTGGAATTATCCTCAATGTACACACAGGTGAAATCATCGCTATGTGCTCTCTTCCCGACTTCGATCCAAACGATATGGCAAAAAGAGTTGGAGATCATACGTTTAACCATATGCTTCAGTCGTCTTTTGAATTTGGATCTATTATGAAAATTTTTTCTTTTGCACAAGGAATCGAAGAGGGAAAAGTGAGCTTAAACACAGAATTAAAAACTAGAAAAAATTTGCGCATTGGCAAATTCACCATCAAAGATCATTATCCCAAAAGCTATAACCTTAGTGTAGCAGAGTCGTTTTTGTTTTCTTCAAACATTGGAACAGTTCAAGTATTTAAAACTTTTGGTCAAGATAAGCAAAAAAAATTCTTTCATGAAATCGGATTATTTTCAAATACTCCTATAGAAATTACAGAGCAATCTCAACCCACTAGTGATATCAATTGGTCTTTTACACGTGGCGCTATTGCTGCGTATGGATATGGCATCGCCCTTTCTCCCTTACAATTTTTAGTAGCTTCTTCATCAATTGTCACAGGCAAAAGATGTAAACCTACGATTTTAAAACAATATGAACCTCAAAAATGCTCTTCCATTAATCTAAAGAGCAGCACAGTCGATAGTATGAGGCAACTCTTGTATCAAACAGCAGAAACGGGTACTGCTCGTAAAGCCGCTTTTGCAGAGTATGCTGTAGGAGCCAAAACTGGTTCAACATTGAAACGAGCAGGTGCAAAAGGTTATAGCGATCAAAAGAGTCGTGTTTTTATCGTCACTTTTTTCCCTATGACAAATCCACAGTACGCTATGCTTCTTATGATGGACGAGCCACGTGGGACTAAAGAAACATTTTATTTTTCAGCCTCTGGGTGGAATGTTGCTCCCATTGCTCAAAAAATCATCAAGCGTATTGGCCCTATCCTGGGATTACAAGCTTTAAATCCTCAAGAAATTCTTGAGCTAAAAGAAAAATTTAGAATTCCAGCACGTGATACATCCTAAAAAATATGTAATAATGCGTTTGTCATAAAGGAGTAAAAAATAGTGGTGCATTTATCTGAAATAAGAAAGACATTAGACAAATCAGGATTATTACAATCTTTCAAAAAAGGGTCTGATTTTGATGAGAACAAACTCATAACATCATCAGAGTTTTTAGCTCAGGCAGCGCAGCCTGATCAAATTGTCTTTTTAAATATCAGAGATGTCCAATCCCTTTCTTACGTGCAACTAGCATTTGCGCGTCGCGTTTTGTGTGTTGTACTGCCAAAAGAGTATGAAAATCGCATTGAAATTCCCAAAAACTCTTCAATCATTTTTGTTTCTAACGTTACATTGGCAAAATCTCTTGTTTGTTTTAAGCATTTTGTTGTTTTCCCCAAACACATTATAGGTGTTACAGGATCTAGTGGAAAAACAGGCACTTCTTACTTTGCTCATAAATTAGCAGAAAACATTGGACTACAATCAGCACATATAGGCACTATGGGCGTTCAGAGCAAATCTGTAACCTTCCCGCGCGAGTTGACAACACCAGATCCCACCAATTTGGTTCGTTATATTAATGCCCTTAACAAAAAAGGGCTCGAGATTTTATCTCTAGAGGTGTCTGGTCAAGCTATTCAGCAGAATCGCTTTCATTCTTTGCCTTTCTCCTCCGTTGGTCTCACCTATATTGGCGATGCACACCGCACACAACTTGGAAGCATGGAAGATATTCGCAAACTAAAGTTTTCTTTTTTGCAGATGCAAAGTGTACCATGCTCTTTGCCTGACTTTTTATTAGAAGATTCTAAAAATTTTATACCTGATAAACAATGCGTAACCTACGGATTTTCAGAATCTTCCGATTTACGTATTCTTGCTTACGACATGCGTACAAGGAGACTCTCTTTATCTTTTCAAAGCAAAATATTTAACATAAATGTTCAAATTTATGGAAAGACGCAGCTATATAACGCACTAGGTGGATTAATAAATGTAGCAGTTTCTTTAGGAGATATGCAGAAATATATTCCATTACTCATACCGCACTTAGAAAATTTACGCTGCATACCAGGGCGTATGGAAAGAATTGGCGAAAAAGATGGTGTACATGCTTTTGTGGATTATGCACACCACCCAGATGCCTTACAAGAAGCTTTGCAGTCTTTAAAATCTTTTATAGACGAAAACGCCTCTCTACACCTTGTCATTGGTGGATCAGGCGGCAATGAAGATACTTATTATTTTGAAGAATCTAGTCGCATTGCACGTGATTATGCAGATAAAGTCTATATTACTGATGATAATCCTCGCGATAAAAATCCTCAAGAGCTTGCCAATGCAATGCTCCAACACTGCGATGGTGTTTATATCCCAAATAGGCGTGAGGCACTTTTTACAGCCATGGATAATGCTAAGCGTGGAGATCTTGTCGTAGCTGTTGGAAAAGGCGATGAGTCCACAATTCAAATTGGAAAAACATTACACGCACACTCAGATCGTGATGTCCTTTTTTATTATACGAGAAAACTATGATTACTATTGAACAAATTCTAACAATTAAAGGCGTAAAGATTGCCAACCTCCCACAAAAAAGCTTTCGTGTGGCTATTGATACACGTGTTTTAGAAAAAGGCGATATATTCATTGCGCTCCCGCCCTGTCCCACCAACCACGGCGGTCACTATATCCCAGAAGCCATCAACAAAGGTTGTATCATTCTTTTCGATCAAACATCACCTGTTCAGCCAGAGCCACACATACCAGCTATTGAGGTGCCTTGTGTATTTGCATGTTTGCGGTTCTTAACGCGACAAGTCTTGGCGAACTTGAAGGGACAAACAGTATTAATTACAGGCAGTCATGGCAAAACAACAGTCAAAGAAATGTTTTTTGCATCTGACCCTGCCAACACTTATATTTCAGCGAAAAGTTATAATTCTCGGGTAGGATTTGCTTTAACAGCTTTAAACATTACACCAAGCGCTCATACTCAAGTGTTTGAACTGGGCATTAGCAAGCTAGGCGAAATGGACAATCTTATTAGCTTATTTCCACTGCAAAGCATTGATGTTGCCATTATTACAAGTATTGCCCCTGCACACTTGGAGGGATTAGGATCTATTACACGCATTATTGATGAAAAATCAAAAATATTCACACTTTTAAAGAAAGAAGGCACTGTGGTTATAGAAGGTGATCGCACATACACATCAAAACTTTTGCAGCACGCTCAATCCAGGAACGTTATAACATTTGGAGAAGAAGAGAGCCTGGATGTTTGCGTACAAGATTACCGCATCAATTCAGAATCACTCACCTCTCACTATAAATTAAAGGTCGGCCACCAAATCATTACAAGTTCGACACAATGCCTGGGTGTACACATGGTGCGCAACATTGCTTGTTGCGTTGCTGGCCTGAAAGCCCTAAAACGCGATCATTTGGAAAAATATGCCGCAGCAATAGAAAAAATGCCGCCATTTACCAACCGAGGCGCTATGCGTAAAGCTCAATCACGTACAATTTTTAACTGCTCTTATAACGCTGCCAGCAACAAGGCTGTTTTCGCAAACATAAAAACATTATGCGACATTGCAACACCAGACAAAGCCGTTCTCGTTCTTGGCGATATGGCAGAGCTGGGCGAACACACAGAACAATCATATCAAGAATTACTCACACTTGTATCTCAAAATGTTTTTCAGCGCATTTATTTATACGGACCTAATTTGCATAGAGTTTTTGCTGAAAAAGAGGCATTTTTTGCAAAAAGCCATAAATCAATGGCCCTAGATATTTTAAATAATACACCAGAAGATGCTATAATAATGGTGCAAGGGGCTCGTGGACAATCGCTAGATATTTTTGTGAACCTTTTATGTGAGATATCTGAATGACTGATTGTGGGCAAGACTTCTTTCTCGGTAACATTCCTCTTTTTTTTCATATAGTAACTGTATTTTTGCATAGCTTTATGATCACGATGCTTGCAACCAAGGCACTCATACGTAATATGAAGCGATGGTACAAAGGCGGGCAGCCCATTACAAAATACCTACCCGATCACGCTAGCAAAAGAGGCACGCCTTCTATGGGAGGTATTGCCATCCTTATGGGCATTATTATACCCACTATCTTTTGGAATCCATCATCTCCAGTTGTCTTGGTGGGTTACGGCGTTTTAGCTCTTTTTGGCTGTTTAGGCGCTTACGACGACCTCTCAAAATTAATGCAAAAACGTAATGCCGGCATCTCTCCTCGAGTAAAATTTTTTCTACAATATCTTGCCGCTTTCTTAGCAGTAATAGCTATTGTCTTCACTACACCGCCACATGTAAATCCTTACATGATACAAATTCCATTTTTTCCTGACATGACTTTAGATTCACCAATTTTTTACATGTTTTTCTCAACATTTGTGATAGTAGCAACAGCAAATGCTGTCAATCTAACAGATGGATTAGATGGCCTTGCAACACGAGTAACTCTTCCATGCTTTATCTTTGTGGCTATTATAGCCTTTATAATTTCTGATACGCATTTAGCTCAGCAGTTTAGCCTAGAGTATATTTTCATGGCGCGTGATGTCGTCACACTAGCTGTTGGCGCAATTGGGGCTTTAATGGGTTTTCTTTGGTACAACAAACCAAAAGCATCTATTTTTATGGGCGATACCGGATCAATGGCGCTAGGAGCCTTGTTAGCGTTTTGCTTTTTACTTATACGTCAAGAACTATTGTTGCCCATTGCGGGATTTGTAATTTTAATGGAAACGTTAAGCGTTATCATTCAAATAACCTTTATTAAGTTAAAAAATAAAAAAGTCTTTTTGTTTGCGCCACTACACCACCACTTTGAACAAAAAGGTTGGTGTGAATCCACCATTGTAGAACGTTTCAGCATTTGCAGCATACTTTGTTGTGTGTTTGCAAGCGCAATAGTGCTACTGCACGCCTATATCAATGCAGTACCTATCGAATAAAACATTCTATATTGTCGGAATGGGCGTAACTGGAAAGGGTGTTGTTTCTTTTCTTAAGAAACATAAAGCACACTTCCTTGCATGGGACGATCATAACCTCGAGGCAGATTACGTATCTCCTGAAAAAGCGCCATGGCATAACATCGACATATGTATTCTTAGCCCTGGTATTTCTTTTGAGCACCCTTTGCACCCTGCTATTATTTATGCGCAAAAACATAATGTAGAAATCATCACAGATATAGAGCTATACGCTCGTTTAACTAAAATCAAGCAGCACATTGGCGTCACAGGAACTGTTGGGAAATCTACAGCCGTCTCCTTTATTTCTCATCACTACAACAGAGCGGGCATCACTTCTCAACCATGTGGAAATTTTGGAATTCCTATCCTTGATATTATAGAAAATACTCAATTGCCAGTCATTGAGTTATCTTCTGCACAATTAGCAATCACCTCAAAACCTTTTTTAGATGTCGCCATTATAACAAGCTTTTTTCCAGATCATTTGGATTTTCATGGTACATTTGCGCGTTATTTGAAAGCAAAAAAACGAATAGAAAGGTTACTAAATCCAGATGGATTAATGATTGTCTGGATGGACTATATGGATGAAATCGATTTTCTGGAATGGCAAAACACTATTTATATTTCCTCAAACCCTGAAGATGAAAAAGCACATATCATCATAGAAAAATCAGGTTTTGTTGAGAAAAAATCTGGCATAAGACAGCAATACAACATGCCAAAACACTTAACACTGAAACATTCGATGCGCTTCTTATACGCAACTGTTTTTTGCATCAACAAACATCTTAATCTTACAAAAACAGATCCTTTCATTCAAGAAAGCCTTAACACCTTTAAAAATCTTGAGCACAGATGCGAATATGTTGGCTCATGGGAAAACGTGACATGCGTCAATGATAGTAAAGCTAGCAATACAGAGGCTACATGTCATGCGCTTAACACGTTCAGAAATATCATTTGGTTGGCGGGAGGGCGCCGCAAAAGCCCATTTGAAATCTCAAATTCTCTTTCTACAGCAATGAATAATGTCCGTTGTGGATATTTTTTTGGAGAAGATGCCCAAATTTTTTCTTCTGCTCTGCAAGACAAGATTCCGCAAACAAAACAATGTGAGAATTTAGAAAATGCAGTTATGCACGCCATTGCGTTTGCACGCGCCCATCCAACAGAGTCTTTCTATATTGTTTTGTCGCCAGCCGCAACTTCATTTGATCAATTTCCTAACTTTACAGAACGAGGCAGAATGTTCAAAAAAGCATTGTATGAATATTTTCATCAGGAAGCGCTATGAGTCCTATTTTAATGATGCAAAGGTGGTGGCGAAGCATAGATCGCCTAACTTTTTTTTCTACTCTTTTTCTTTTTATTTTAGGCGCTCTTCTTAGTTTTACCTACTCCTCATCTTTGGCCACCAAACTAAATATTTCAGACCCTTTATTGCTTACAAAAAGACATATTATCCATTGCACATTAGCTTTATTAGTTATGATAGTTTGTTCTGGCATACCTGACACTCTCCTTCTTAGGCTGAATCAAATTGGATGGTTTATAGGATTCGCTCTCATACTGCTCACATTTGTGAAAGGCACTGCGTTTAAAGGTGCTCAACGATGGTTGAGTTTTGGCTTCTTTTCTTTTCAACCGGCAGAAATCATACGCGCCACCTTTCCAGTTTTTACCGCTTGGATTTTAACACAAACCTACCAAGGAGAGCGCAATAAAATTATATTTTCTTTTATACCAACGCTGCTTGCTTCTTCATGTTTACTCATGCAGCCTGATATTGGCATGGCGTTTTTAATTTGTGTCACTTATTTTGCGCAACTCATCTTTATCATGCGTCGACTAACTTCTGTTGTGATAGCGTTTTTACTACCAACAATTATTATTGGAACCACACTCATGTTTTCAGCTCACTCACGCGCGCGCATCAAAGGATTCCTGGAGGGGGGGAGTTCAGAAAAATATCAAGTAACACAAAGCATTCGAAGCTTACAAACCGGTGGTATGCTAGGTGTAGGACCCGGCGATGGCACCATCAAACAACACTTACCAGATATGCACAGTGATTTTATTTTAGGCGTCATAGGAGAAGAGCTTGGGGTGCTATTTTGTATCTTTGTTTTTGTCATTTATTTTTTTATTGCATCTAGGGCCCTGATTGCTGGCTTATCAACGCAAAATTTGTATATTATGTTTATAAGTGTAGGTTGTGCTATTTATATCGTTAGTCAAGCTTTTGTTAATGCAAGTTCAGCGCTAGGTCTTATTCCACCGAAAGGAACTACTTTACCATTCATTAGCTATGGCGGAACCTCTTTAATAGCTGCCGGATGGGTGATGGGCGCTCTTTTGAACGTTTCGCGTCGGCATGTACAATCTCGAGAAAGTCTATGAAGATGCGTGGTGAAGAAAAATTATTATTGGTAGCAGGTGGTACAGGCGGTCATGCCTTTCCCTGCTATGCTTTTTACAAGTACTTAAAACAACAAAAAGTTTCTACCTTTGTAGTCACTGATTTTATTCAAATCTTTGAAGATACTGCCTCCACGTATGTCCAAGCTATGCCACGCGGAAAGCGCAACATGACCTTTATACGCTCTATCATACGACTTGCAAAACATCAATTCTCCATTATAAAAAAGATAGACCCCACTCACACATTTCTTTTTGGAAGCGTTTATTGTCTACCCACTTTCTTAGCTTTAGTCGCTTGGCGCTTAAAAGGTCATAAATGCAAGATTATTTTGCATGAACAAAATATTATTATGGGAAAAATGAATCGCTTATTGCAGTTTTTTTGTTCTCATATTATCACCTCCTATCAAAACACAACCGGCATCTTCCCAACGATAAAGAAAAAAGTCACACACGCAGGATTTCTTGTAAGGCCTGATTTTCATAAGAGAAAAATCCCTCCTCAAAAGAAAAAAACAATAGTCATTTTAGGCGGTAGTCAAGGCGCAAACTTCTTTGCCAGCACACATTTTTTGAAATTTTGGTACTATTTACTGTCCGAAAAAGAACAAATTGGAAAAGTCTACCATCAAGTGCCAGGCGTTTTTGTTAGCGCCACTCAACATCTTTACAGAAAGCTAAACATTAACGCACAAACAGATGAATTTTTTGATAATATTCCCCTCATTATGTCTGAAGCTGATGTCTTAATATCACGAGCTGGCGGATCTGTTATTGGCGAAGCACTTTCATGCTCAATACCCACCATTTTTATTCCCTACCGCTTTGCCAGAGATCAACATCAGTTACTTAACGCCCAACACTTAACAGACCAAGGTGCCGCTTTGCTTGTTGAAGAAAAAGATATGAACCCTCAAGCATTAGCTCAAATGGTACAAAACATTTGGGGAAAAAGCAAAAAATCAAAATCAATGCGTGCCAATATGTCAAAACTCTGCAAAAAAAACACTTGTGCTCTAATGCATAAATTGTGTAAAATATAACGTTTTCCAGGAAAGCTATGAAGGGGAAAGAGTTGAGTTACAAAACAATTTGTTTAACAAATGTAGGTGGCGCTGGCATGAGCGCTCTCGCCGGATTTTATGCACAAAAAGGTATAAAAGTCTATGGTGTAGAAAAGTGTGAGACTCCATATTTAAAACCTTTGCGAGCATTAGGAATTTCTATCCACAATGAATTTTATCCTGCCATGCTTCCAGACAACTCTCTCCTTGTGATCTCCTCCGCCACTAAAAAAAATCACCCTGCTTATGTATACGCAAAAAAACACAATCGACCAATTCTCCACCGCTCAACAGCGCTGGCAGAAATTAATCTAGATTTTCAAACTATTTGTGTGAGCGGATCTCATGGCAAATCCACAGTGACGGCTTTTTTGTTTGACGCTTTTCACAAAACCGATAAACCTATTTCGGTATTAACAGGTGCTTTTATTCGGTCTATTGGACAAAATTACTTTTATACTGACAAAACACCCTATTTAATTTGCGAATGCGATGAATCCGATGGATCTATTGAACGTTACTCTCCCAATATTGCCGTGATCACCAACATTGATGATGATCACATGGAGCACTTTACCTCTATGGATAATTTAGAAAAAGTGTTTGCGAATTATGTTTCTCGCATAAAAGAAAAAGGTATCCTTGTGATCAACGGTGATGATGTACGTTTGCAAAAACTTTTAAAATTACATCGACACACTTCCTTAACATTCGGGTTTTCAGAAGATGTCTTGTATCGTGTGTCTATTCAAAAATCTACCATAGCATCCGTGACATTTTCACTGGAATACAAAAAGGAGACTCTTGTTGAAAGATTATGCTTGCCTATTCCTGGTCATTATAATGCACTTAACGCCGCTGTACCTTTGCTTTTAGCCCATCATTTGGGTTACAACGTGCATAAAGTGGCGGACAATCTATCACAAACAAAAGGATTATCGCGCAGAATGGATGTTTTGCTGCATAAAGAAAGTTTGCCCCTTTTTATTAATGAATACGCACATCACCCTACTGCACTACAACTGGTCATAGATACCTTCAAGAATTCAGGTTATCGTTTAAACATTGTGTTTCAACCACACAGGATAGAACGCTTACAGTATCATATGGATGCTTTTGCAAAAACTCTGCAAGACGCTGATCGCGTTATTATAACGCCAGTGTATGACCCAAAAGACGCTGACCTCTCTAAGCCACTTCATCATGTTTTATATGAAAAAATATCACCCCATTGCGATGCTCACTATATTGATATGCTAGAAGATTTAAGCGCTAAAGTCATTGAAATGAAGCCTGATAAAAATGATCTTTTTATTTTCTGCAATGCTGGCGACTTAGGATGTTACGCACATAAAATGGTTGAGAAACAATATGGAAAACATTTGGCGTAATAAACCCTTTAAGCCCGCAGGTTCTTTGCGACCCAATATTCTTTTAGGACCGCTTATTTGGTTAAAAGCTGGCGGTGCTGCGGATATCTATTTTCGACCTAAGAATATAGAAGATTTAAAATCTTTTCTTGCCCACTTAAATCCCTCCGTTCCTATAACAATGATTGGCGCTGGATCCAATATTCTTGTACGTGATGGAGGAATTCGTGGCGTTACTGTTAAACTTTCTTCGGCCTTTCGAGAATTTCACCTTTGCGAAAAAAATGCAACCATCACAGTGGGTGCAGCGAGCTCCCTCCCCAATATAGCAAGAGCACTTGCAGAAAAAGGATATACGGGGCTTGAATTTTACTCAGGAATACCAGGCACAGTGGGAGGCGCCATTACTATGAACGCTGGCGCTCACAACCAAACAACAGAAGGAGTGTTTTTATCTTGTGATGTGATCACACGAGATGGCGAAAGTATTACTTTTTACAGGAAAGATTTAACTTTTAAGCACCGATATTGCTCATTAAATCCTTCTTTTATTATTGTGAATGCGCGCTTTCAGGTGCAAAAAAGCACAAAAGAAATATGTGCAAAAAAAATTAAAGAATGCTTGGAATACCGGGACAGTACACAACCCAAAAATGTCGCAACGTGTGGGTGCGTCTTCAAAAACCCAGAAGGTCAACATGCATGGAAATTAGTACAAGAATCAGGCGTAGATCTTTACAGCGGACCAGCTCAAATATCTACAAAACATGCTAATTTTATTATTAATCAAGGCGGCGCAACAGCACATGATATAGAAGAGCTCCTTGCGCGCATTGAATCTTCTGTAAAATCTCAAAAAGGTATCCAGCTGGAAAGAGAAGTTCGTATTGTGGGAGATCCTTCTGATGCATAAACGTGCTTTATTCAAAAAAATACGTCTATATTCTCTTTTAGCAAGTGGAATCATTATTTTATTGAGCATTTTTTACTACGGCATTACTTGCGATCAAACATCCAGCTCAATGAACATGGACTTTGTAAAAAAATACTCAGCAAGTGTGGGATTTTATGTAAAAAAAATCACAATATACGGAACAAAAATCATTGACGAGGAAGATGTGTTAAACACCCTTTCTATAAAGGTTGGTGATCCACTTTTCGCGCCAGAGCTTGACTTTGTGCGCTTAAAAATTATGAAGATGCCTTGGGTTAAAAATGCATCTTTACACAGAAAGTTAACGGGAGAGATGGAAATTCTTATTGAAGAATATGAACCATTCTGCCTTTGGCGCAAAAATAAAACTTGGAAACTAGTTGCAGAAGATGAGGCAATACTCGATGAAAATCCACAATTAGCTCAGTATGTTGGATTACCACGTGTAGAGGGGACAAGTGCACCCCAACGCCTACGCAGCCTTTATCAAATCTTAAAGGATGTGCCAGTTATTCGTGATATGCTTCAAATGGGAGAGCTGGTTGGCCAACGACGTTGGAACCTGTTTTTGCACAACAATATTATTATATTATTGCCGGAAGAACATGTTGAAAGAGCCTTGCGCCGGCTAATGAAGCTGTTGGCGCAACGAGCCAATCTTTTTGAGTCAGTAGAGAGAATTGATTTGCGTGTACCAGAGCGCATTATTTTACAAAATAAGGATAGCAAGGGTGGGAAAAAAAATCATTAATGTCTTGGATGTAGGGTCACTGCGCATTGTTTGTGCTCAAGGAACGCTGGATACGGAAACGGGATCTGTCGTCTTAAATGAGACAGTAACTATGCGTACACAAGGAATTCATCGTTCACGCATTGTCGATCGACAAGAGTTTGAGCGCAGCATTCTACGCGCAGCCGATTCTTTAGAAAAAAAAACAAAACGCAAATATCAAGATATTTTTGTTAATTTTTCTTCTTCTGGCACACGCTCTCAATTTGTCAGTGTCAAGAAAGAGCAAAAATCTACTATTACTACAAAAAATATAGTAGCTTTATCAGAATCAATCGTGGATCAAACGCGCCATGGTTATCAAGTGTTACACATTATTCCTTTGAGCTATTCATTAGATAATTATGACGGCGTCCGCGATCCTCGCGGCATGCGCTGCCAAAATATTTCTGGACACTTTCACACCATTATTGCACCAAAAAAAGAAATTGACCTTTTGACACAAGCTCTTTATGATTGCCACATTAATGTGGAAGCGTTTGTCGCCACACCTTTTGCCTCAGGACTTGCTTGCTCGGTTCAAGATGAGCGCAATATTGGCGTATTAACCATTGATATTGGCGAAGGATTTACTCATATTTCTGCTTTTTACGAGGGTCAATGCATTCATGTGGCCAGTCTTCCCATTGGAGGAAAACATATCAGTCATGACATTAGTTACATTTTAGGATGCAGCATTGAAACCGCAGAAAAAATTAAGCGCTTACATGGCAGCGCGCTTGCTCAGTCCAAACAAGCGCATACTGTGATTGATGTGCCTCTAGCGTCTTCCTTAGCAAAAGAAGATGCTATTGCACAAGTACCAATACCACATTTAGTAAAAATTATGCGTGCGCGCATTGAAGAAATACTCAAAAATGTTAAGCAGCATTTGGCCAAAAATCATTTAAATGCACAACCTCTACATCGCGCTATTTTAACAGGTGGTGTGGCTCATACCCCACGCATTAAAGACCTAGCCTCCAGTGTACTGCAAATACCTGTGCGTATTGGCGTTTCTTCCAATATTCAGTCTTCTTATAATGCCTCCGATATGCTAAACTTAACAACAGCTTGTGGCCTTATGCACATTAAAGCGCGTGAATTAAAGCAGTCTCACACGATACTGAGCCAAAAGAAATCATTTTTTGCTCAATTTAAAAAAAAGTTGCAGAGATAAAGAAATCTGGTCTTTTGAGGGTGCCTGTAGCAATTTTATGTATTATACTGATAGAGGGATAGGTCTTAATGACAGATAAAGATTTCAATTCTGATAGCGTTCAACCTAAAATTATCGTTTTAGGCATTGGTGGCGCTGGTGGAAACGCTGTTAACAATATGGTGCAATCTAAACTTGAAGGTGTGCACTTTATGGTAGCAAACACAGATGCTCAGGCACTTAAAAACTCTTTGGCAGAAGAATCTATTCATTTAGGCATTCACATTACACAAGGATTAGGAGCTGGCGCCCAACCTGATATAGGAAAAGCTGCCGCAGAAGAATCCTTAGAACAAATAGAAAAAATGATCAAAGGCGCACATATGCTCTTCATCGCAGCGGGCATGGGTGGCGGAACTGGAACGGGCGCTGCCCCCATTATCGCTCGCAAGGCCCGCGAAATGGGCATTCTGGTTGTTGGTGTTGTCACAAAGCCTTTTCATTTCGAAGGCGCTCAAAGAACGCGTTGTGCCGAATCCGGTTTAGAAGTGCTTCAACAATGTGTAGATACACTTATTGTCATTCCCAATCAAAATCTTTTTAAACTTGCTACAGAACAAACTACATTTTCAGACGCATTCCAAATGGCGGATCGTGTGCTTTATTCTGGTGTCCGTGGCATCACAGACCTGATGATTATGCCAGGTTTAATTAACTTAGATTTTGCAGATATTCGTACCACTATGGCAGAAATGGGCACAGCCATGATGGGTACTGGTGAAGCGTCAGGCGAAAATCGTGCCATTCAAGCGGCCGAAGAAGCAATTGCCAACCCTCTTTTAGATGAAACCTCTATGCGAGGAGCCAAAGGACTACTCATTAACATTACCGGTGGGCCAGACATTACACTGTTTGAAGTTGATGAAGCCGCTAACAGAGTGCGTGAAGAAGTTGATTCAGATGCTCATATTATTTTTGGCTCCACGTTTGATGCCAATATGCAAGGCTATATTCGCGTATCTGTTGTCGCAACAGGCATAGACGGCGCATCAGAAAAGCGCTCCACAACACAACAAGGAAGCTCTCACAAATCCTCCGAAAACATCGTTGGAGGCCAATCTTCGCTGTTTGGAAATTTGAACGAATCTTCTGTAATGGATATGCCCGAATCAACATCAAACCTCACCGAACCTGTACAACAACAAGAAGAGTCCACATTTCAAGAAGAGCCACAACCAACACAAACAGTTGAGCCAGACGAAGGGTTTTCTTTTGCACGCTTTTTTGGAAAAAAGAAAGAAGAAACTGTAGAAACTGTTAGCACAGAAACTCCACAAAATGCCGCGCAGCCCAAAGATGATGATTATTACGATATTCCAGCCTTTTTACGCAATAACGACGATAAAAAAGATAGCTAAAAAGAGTTTGTTAAATCTTAAAAGAACATATTTCGGCTTTTTAAACACTATTTTTTGATAACGATTTCCCCCCTCTTTTCACGGATCATATCACATTCTCGTGCATATTGAATTGAATGGAATCAGTAAGCTCATATAGTTCTGTCGGTTGCTGCAAAATATAATTTTTCTGAATGTTTTTTTCGAATGCAATGTATGCAGAAAGAGGTTGGAGAGAGTCAAGAACTTGTGTAGCCCATATCTTTTTTACGACCACAGGCCCATCTGGTAAAGATACAGAATAGCTTACAGAGAGGTGTCCCTTTTGATCTTCCTTAAACATAAAAAAAGGCTTTACTTCAGAAGTGGACCTTAGAATAGCAACTTGCACCTTAGACTCCAGATCTTTTACACATTTCAAAAATTTTCCTTCATTATCGCTGTCATACTTCCTGCATGCCAATAACAAATTGGCGGATGCCTCCCTCAAATCTATCTCATTGAAGTGAAGTGCTTGTATTACCTTTGATGCGCAAATCGGATATGCTTGAGCTTCCTGCTCCTGCGCTGCAGTTAATATATTTCCCAACATTAACAATGTCATTAATTCTCTTTTTTTCATTTCACAGAAGTATAAGACAGCTTCTAAATCCGGATCCGGCGATAGGGACAGAACTGATAGAGCCATTCTCGGCGCTCAGACTCACGTTCTTCCGCTTCCAGAGAGAGTTCAGGGTAGCTTATGCCCTGCAGTTAATATATTCTCAAGATCATAGGAATACGCTTATTCTGTTGTATATTACCCTCTTTTCTTACAAAAGGCTACTTGTATGTTTAATCAAGAATTACTAAAACATGAGAGCAATCTTCATTTTAGCATTAGCTTGACCGATTTTTGGTAGGTAAAGATAGTCACTTTTTTCATATGGATTTCTTCCTGCAGTTTTTTCAAGCAGAGCTCTGGAGTATTGCCAATACATAAAAACAAAGAGTACGGACAATCAAGCACTTTTGACAGCACCAATTTAATATATTTGTTGGAAAATTTTAACTCTGACATTTCTTATTAAGGCACTGGGCCACGCACATCTGGCTTAAGCATCACCGGGCAGCTAATCTCTTAAATCTCGAACCAACCTGATTCAACGAGTAATTTGCTCTCCTCCCTTATCGAAACAGAGGCTGTAGGAGATTTTTTCACTGCCTTAAGGGAAGACTTAGCCTCTTGAATCATACGCAAACAATCTGAGGGATGCTTCTGTTCTTGCTGTTTTTCGAGAGCTCTTTTCTTACAGAAATCCTCACGCGCCCTTTTCTTTTCTTTGCGTTTTTGCTCTTCTTCTAATCGAATCTCATCAAGATCTTTCTCTATTGCCCTAGATAATGCTGCTTGTCTTTTTATTTCTTCCATCATCTCCTGGGATCTTGCGTGATAATTTTTCTTTTCTGTGCGTTCTAGTTCAGAGAGATTTTCATCATCCTGCAAATGCCTTATGTAAGAAGGTAGATGTTGCTTAAAGCGCGTAATGAAGTTCTGCAGGACATCCACAGAACGAAAGAAACGCTCTCCGATAGCAGGAATCCATACTTGTACAAATAACTGACTATCGAATTGACGGGATAGATAAGCTGACATGTTGAAGGTTGATGGGATACGTGATAAAGCTCCCTCTTTTAATTTTTGCTCCATTGTCACGTATGGGGGCAAGCAAAGCATCCATCGTTCACTCCTTGGTTCGAAAGCAACTATTTCAGGAAAAACATCTTCCGCAAGAAACATAACACCACATTTATCAAGCGTCATTCTGTGGTGCAATAAAAATCCAGATTCCTCCATCCATAAACGCAGAGCAAGCTCCTCTATAAATCGTTGCAGTTGTACTTCTGATTGAGCCACCTCAAGCACTCGCTCCTCTAATGCTTGAAAACTCCAATTTTCTTTCACAAAGCTTTTTAAGGATCCTGGTGTGAGGTCCGGGAGTTTACGTTTGTGATATGTCGGAGCTTTGCCTGGCATAATATCTACTCCACAAAAGGGGGGGTAATTCACTGATGCAGAAGTACTAGTCTTCTCTGGAAAGCGTAAAAAATTATTACTGGAAAACACTTGATTCAGTTGGTTCGCCTCACCATCTGTTTCTTCTGTAAATGTTTCAGCCTTTGGATTCTGAAACTCATAAAGTTTGGATAATTCGTTGCCTTGAATATATATATGAAAAGGCGAAAGGGCATCATATACTTCTGCCTTTCCGAAAAAAGTATACTTTCCAACAGTAAGAGTACATAGTACAGAGAGGACTCCAGCTTCATTTTGCTCAAAAGAAATCCTACGTGGCATGCAAGAAAAGTTCTTTCCCATCACTGCAAAAAAATCCTTCCTATCTGGCAAGTTTTCTAATCTATTTTTCCAAACAGAATCCTCTGCAATGCGTTCGGATTCTTTGATGCATTGCTCAAGCTTTTCATCATTATACCCATTATACGCCTTGAGTGCTGAGAAAAGAGGGGGATGAGAATAAAAACTGCCTTCATTGTCTTGACTCTTAAACATTGCACGCAGCGCGGCTGGATCTACTGCAATTTTTTGATCATGTTCTAAATCCCACAGGACATCTACTCTTTGCATCCCTGCATAAAGATTAATCGACAGTAACAACAGTAATAATTTGCACATACACCACACCCCACATTTAAACATCTATCACAAAAATAATACTCACACAACCATCTTGTATAGGACCAATTTTTTCTTGCTGTAACAAACTTTTTTGATATTTTTAAAGTTATATTTTTGAAACTTTTACATTGCAATCTGCGATCAAAAATCCTTTTCTATGGACTGACACTTCTTCCACAGAAAAGACTTTGACTCCCACTGCTCACCTTCAGTACAAACACATCTAGCACACAAAATATGAACAGAAAAAGTATAACTTATTAAGTTCACTTCTTCTTAACGCGAAAAAGTTTTTTTCTCAGTTTAGCGAGCTTTTGCCGCAACAGTAGAAGATTGCTCAAAAGCATAAAGCTCATCATTTTTCTGTGCAGAATCTGATGCAGAATGTTTCAAAAATCGTCTAAATCTTCTTATATAGGAAAGAGCAGCTTGGGCCAAATCATAATGATCATTCTTTACTTTTATAAGATATTGCAAAAGTTCTCTTGCATATAAAGTTGCGGCTGGTTCATGTCTGTTTTCAACTGTAGGTTCATCATCCACAGGTTTAAAACCATAGCGCCAATTTTTTTGTGGAATATTTGCATAAAGCTCTTGCATATACAAAGAAAAATGTTTGATTTCACTGGTCATTTTCACCCCACCGGAAAAAACTTTTCCTCTAACAGCAATGTCACACCATACATAAAGATATCCACTCTCATCTTCTCCAAACATCAGCGTATTTGGAAACTCATCATAATCAGCCGATCCGTATGGTTTCCAAAGCCGGGTGCTCACATTTTTTTTCATAACTTTTTTCACCGCAAAACCCTCCGCTCTTTCTATAGCGTTGAGAAGCAATAGATTATTGTTTGGATGATATAGCATGAGACCTTCGAGCACAAAATCGTCGCAAACACCATCCTTCAGCATTTTCTTAAAATGTTCTGTATCAGCTATATATGCTTGCCTTTCTTGAAAATCCCACAAGACAGAAGTTATCCTTGCTGCATGAAGATTAATCGATAATAGTAACAATAATAATTTTGGCATATCAAGACCTCTCAATATAAAATTACCACACAAACAGTCATTGTAGTTCATCCTATCTTATTGTTTTTTGAAAGTTAGTTGGCCTCACTACCGGCCAATCCTTCTCTCTACGATATCAAAGTCCCTCAATATAATGATCAAATTAGTATGCAGGAATCAGCTTTTTTACGAAAAAAATCTTGCGCCGCACCCTCACCTTCATTTACAGCAGTAACAAAATACACTATGTAGACTGTGTATTATTTTTTTCAAACTTCAAGTAACTCTCTAAATGTACTATTGGTCATTAAATACTCTCAACCTAATGCGTAACGTTCTGCACTCTTATGAACATCATAGTGCCATATAAATATGCGACTTAATGTGAAGTAATCCTTTGTAATCAAATACTATTTTTATGATTCTTTTACATATTCACAAAACATTCATAATGATAAAAGAGTAGGTTCGAATACTCCACCCCCTCCAAATTGCACAGGATAGATACTCCTTAAAGATTGATGGAGAATAACAATCGTAGTGATTTTTCCATATACATACCCAGAAAAATCTAGCACACAAATAATAAGCATACAAAGGATAGCTTATTAAATTCATTTCTATTTAACGCGAAAAAGTTTTTTCACTCCACCCTCAGTGTGAAAGAGGTGATTAAGTTATTTTGACAAAAATTTATGACGGTCAATTTCAATACCTTCATCAGGATATGAATAACGATTTTGTACAAGCATTCCATAAATCGTCAAAGGCGTTGCGAAACCCTAAACATACTCAATATTCATCCTGTTATTATCTTATTATTGAGATCATCTTGCAATGACCATCTAATATATGAGTTCACAATTTTCCAGATCTGGCAAAACAAACAACTGATGCATATTTACAGCATAGTACATATTTTCGATCTAGACGCTTGAGAAGCTTGAGATTTTGCCGGATTTTGAACATCAAAAACATAACGCTGCAGAAAAGTAGCATCATCTTTGCGCTGTTCTTCAATATATGCAGAAAAAGACATATGTGGATTATCCAATTGTTTTTTAGCGTAATCTATGAGAGTGTCAGTGCTCTCCAAAAAGGATGCTGAAAAACTACAATAACAGCCTACACAGAGAATGCCATTCTCATCTTCTTCAAACAGCAGGTAGCTTTTACTGACGCTCTTAGGATCAATCGTTACTAGCGGATCCGTCACTGTCACTAATTCCATGGAGTAATTCAATTCATCTTCTAGCTCTTTTATACAGAGCCGAAGATTGTTCTTATTTTTTCTATCATAATCCATGAGTGCGGACAGCAAAGGATCGGAGGACGTGGCCTGACTTTGAAGTGCTTCCATTAACTCTAATGTGAAAATCCTGCATTCTGTACCTTTTGTTAAATCCCAGAGTTTGCGAGGCTGAAGCATGGATCGGCTGCTATATACACTTGATTCATAGAGTGCATTTTCACTTTTTTCTGAACTATCGCAGACTTCATTGGCTGAATAAAGGTTGATTGATAATAAGAGCAGTAGTAACTTAAACATAAAAAACTTTCTGCATAGATCTTAGCATACAAACCAAAAAATAATAATAATGTATTCGATGAATTGCTATATTAACGTGCAAAATTTTTTATCTCAATGCATTCGTTATCTTATATGTCGCTACATTGTGAGAAATCTGTAACAAATGAAATGATGACTATATAAATTACTTGATCATATTTTGCATAACGGCCTATCTACTCTTTATTTTAAGTCGCAGATTACGAATATACTCGTTTTATATATTGAGCAATATCTTTACAAAATATTTTTACTGGATCGAAAGTGGACACAGTCCATGCACTTCTTCTTTTGATTGCCAGTCGGAGATCACGATGTAATAATTCTATATATTGCGCAATATCTTCAAAAAGTGTTTCTACCTGATCGAAAGTGGGCAAATCCCATGCACTTTTTATTTTTATTTCAGGTTTAAAACCACAAGGACTACGATGTAATCGTGCAATATATTTAGAAAAATGCATAAATTCACAACACTGTTCAACCTGCACAAAAGAGGAAAGACGCTTCTTTTCAACAGTCATTGAACATTGCGCAACAACATTTCCCTCTTCATCTGCATTAAACATCAGTTGACTTGAAATTTCACTAACCAGTTTTTTATGCTGATGGGCAACGTATGATCTTACCATACTCTTCACGTCATCCTGGGCCGTTTGTATGCGCTTGAAAAACTCTCCATTACTCAACTTGTTATACTGCACCAACACCTCTTCTAAAAGGTCGCTGTCGCTGTCACAGCTCACCCCCTCAAGCATACGGCTTAAACGTAATCCAGAAATCACACACTCTTCAGATTTATTGAAATCCCAGAGCACAGGGCATTTTGCACACTCTCTTTTTTGCAACACATAGCGCGCTCTGTGTGATTCTGGGATATATTGAGCAAACGGTTTGACTCCACACATGTGTGCTCTGCCTAACAAAATCGTGTCTCTCCCAAAAACAGTATACGTCACATAGAGTTTGTTTGCTTCTGCTGCAAACGTCAGTTGACTTGACGCATCGTCACTTTTGTCATCAATACACATTTCTGTTGTTATGAGATGCGCAGAGCTGATACTTTTCCATTCCTTCGCAGCATTCTCTGCCTTTTCTATACACTGTGACAGCACTCCTTCATGGGCATTATCATAAAGAACGAATACTTTAGACATAAGAGTGGTCTGGGTTGATCCGGCAAGCGTTTCTTTTAAATCTAATGTATCAATCCAATATTGTTCACTTTTTTCAGAGTCCCACAGATCATACACCGCATAGAGATTCATTGACAATAACAATAGTAATAATTTCATAATAGCCACTTTCTATCTAAACATTTAGCACACAAGCAAGTTACAATCACCTAAATAGACTTGTCAGATTGATGTATGAGTAAATCAGTACGCAAATTCTTCATTGTAACATAAGAGTCTTGTTCTGTAAAAGAACCCTCTAGAAGCGCGTCGTCAAAATTATGAAACAAACAATGTAATTCTTGGCCGTTTTAGCCTCAACATTCACATTATTTGTTATTTTTTATACCTTGCAAGCAGTTCAATCAGATTCTTGAGGTTTTTTTGATCTCAGTCTAGAAGAGATTATCAAGCTCTTTCTTACAAACTTACAAAAATTTCCTGCCACATGTGAGAGCATCACAGGAGATATATAATCTTTTGTCCAGGAAATCCAAAGGCGGCATAACATGTGCAAATTATTTCATAAAAGTTTGTGATAATTGGCATTTTCAGTTTCAAAAGTCACACTCTTTATTCTCTCTTAATGATATTATCGCCTAATATTCTCATAAAGTGATTGAGCAGCATGTGGAGCCAATCTGGGCACAACAGGAGGTCCAGATTTTTTTTGAGCAACAAATGCAGTCTGCCTCGAAACAGCACGGTTGGGAATCTTGTGTGTATCATACTGTCCAGCAGGCAAGGCCGGTTTTTGCGCAATAGAAGGTTTCGCTTGTGAAGCAGCAGGTTTAGGCTTAGTTTGTGGAGCCGCAGATTTAGGCTTAGTTTGTGGAGCCGCAGATTTAGGCTTAGCTTGTGGAGCAGTAAGTAGCACATCAGGCTTGCGCACAACCACTTTATCATAACACTGGCTCACTGTATTTGGATCAAGTGGCTCATACTCCAGACTACAGTCATCATAAACATCTATCCCTACAGGATAAGCATCTGAAGAGTCTCGCCTATCATCGGAAGAATAGTCATGCAATTGATCACCCTTATCAAATGGCTGATTAACATAATAATGACCAAGACTCGCATCCGGAAATTGCTTACAAGGCCGATCCCCAGGAAATACAAAATCATAATCTACTGTTTTTTGTGTCATAAAATCAGAAAAAGAATATCCATAAGACAGTGTTTTTTTAGAGCGGAAAATCTCCTGAAGAGATTCAGAAGTAGAAAAACATACTATCAATAAATTTTTCTTTTGATTTTGCTTCAACGCAAGGAAAGTAAGGATCTTGCCTTGGGACGGCCGATTTCCTAATGCCCTATACGTTTTACTCTCCACTTGCTTTTTAACATCTTTCACAGATTCTAGCAATTCACTCTGACTGGCATAGTCATAATTTCTAAGCGCTGATACCAGAAAAGGAAATTGCTTGCTCTGATATTCCTGACATTCTTGTAGATTTTGTACGCTCCGAGACTCAAGTATTGTGATTAAATCTTCTGCAAAAATGCCAAATGGCTCTTCCTTATCTAGATCCCACAAGTGCATGTCGTAGCGATCTGTTTGAAGATTTATCGAAAAATCAAATGGCTCTCCGCCCTCTTTATCCGGAAGCGTCATGGATTCGTCTGATGCCGCCGGGAGATTGATCGACAACAAAAGCAAGAGCAATGTTTTGAACATAACCACCTTTTGTATACATTTAGCACACAACGCATAATGATACAAGAATGACTTTTGTTATTAATTTCTTCTTTCTTAAAAAATTCTTTTATTGCATCAATGTTAATAAAATCTACAATGCGCAAATATTTACTCTCTTAATACATAAAAGATCTGCAAATGCTTGCGTTTTTTACAAAATTCTTCCTACACCCTTGTCTGCATCACACAGAATATTCATCCCTGCATGGAGACTGGTTGACAACCATAATAGTAATAATTTAGAGGCAAGCTTCCTTTTTGTGCATAACTTTAAAACACAAATTATTGAAAAAGAAATATATATTAAATTAATTTCTATGCTTTAATTTAAAACCATAGGGGCCAACGTTGAACTGTAGAATATATTGAGAAAAAGGCATATGCGCATCATGCATCACCGCCTGGCCAGAAACAGTTTCATAGTTATCAAGAGCATGATCCAATGATGACGATAGTAGCAGAGAACAAAAAAACGGCACTCCCACCTTCTGCGTCTGGACGCCAGTTTATGTCTGAAAGCATACTTTAGCAGTCAATCACAAAAGCGCTTAAGCAGAAAATTTTGCAACACTGAGCACAGTATGATCTTTAAGCACCCTAGAATGTTGGATATAGATATTGTCTTTTTCATCTTGATAAAATTCAGTGCGCGATGGAATCGTGCCCTCCAATTGCTCACAACTACCAATCACAGGTCGCATTCTACCCATCTCCGCAACCTCATTACCAGTTATCCTCTGATGATGCACAGTCTCCAGTCCCTTTGCGCACTTATTCAACAATATAACTATATAGTCTATCACCGCTTCATCCAGTTTATTCCGACAGAGGGTAAATGCGCGCTCATCTAACTCTTTAGAAAGAGAATCCCTATTAACTTTTGTCAAATTCAAATTGGGACAATCCAAATAGTGACACTCTTGGCAATTCTCTGAGGAAGCAGAATAGCATGAATACGTTGATAAAAATAATAGTAATAATATAAACATATTGCTCCTTTAATCAGTACATATCTAACACATAACTATCACAGAATCTATCACAGTTATTCTGAAGTATTATTCGGAATAAAGAGCAAAATCTTGAAGCGATAGAGAGTCTCAGATTTAAATTTTTGACAGATAATGAGAAACAGGATTTGCATCAAGAATTTTTGGATAACCTTAACAAATATACTCCTCAGTAATTTGCAGACTTATCTCTGCAATTATACTTTTCCAAAGAAAATTATCTATATGCAGAAAAAGGAAGCGTGTAACGAAACAAGGATAATAAAGAACTCATTATACACAATCAGATCATTAGCTATAGAATTTCTTCCCTGCTGGAGCGATATTTTTCTAAATCCACAAACTCATACTCTGGCACACTTCCTGATTTTTCAAAATATTCAAAAAAAGGTCTGTGACAAATTACTCCACCAAAAACCGGAATCTCTCCAATATAAAGAGACGCGATGACAGAGAGATGCCTTTCTTCAGTTTCAGCAAATGTCAAAACAGTTTTCTGCATGAGCAGCTTATCTTCGACACATGGCATTATCTGCCGAGTTAATCTGTACGATTCTAAAGAGCACGCAGGCCGCTCTCTTGGATTATTGTCTACACCCCAATACACCCGTTCAGAGAACACAGGCACTGGATTATTCTCTAAATACAAATATGGATTATTTTCTAAATGCAAATACACCCGGCCTATGATAATATCCTTTGCCATATTTATAGATTTCTGAAGCATTTTGTTATTTGCAGTATTATAATTTTGGAATGCTAATTCTATAGGATAATGAGCAGTAGAAGCACTTTCAAGTATTTCATATAAATATGATGCGTAGACAGAATATTCTTGATCCTTTTTTAGATTCCATAGGATACGCTTTGCATGATACTTTTGCGCGCATGTTATGCGATTTTCTGGACTTAGCACAGTATCATGCCCAGCCATCACAGAATATAAATAATGTGTTGATATAAATGATATCAGTAATACTACAAACACTCAAAACTCCTAATAACTAAACCATACTAGCAAAAAAATAAACACTTTATTACAGTTATAGCAGAAAAATAGATTTTTTCGGAAATAGCGCTCTGTCCTTTGCTTTATATGTGCACAAAAGCAAGGCACTCTTTTTCTCCCAAAATATCTGTTAATATACATATTTGTGGGCAGATAGATCTTACAAACGTAAATGGCCTTTCCCTTGAAGCGCTTTTGTCCTCTGGATATTTCTATCTATTTCACGGAAGAAATCAGCAAACACATACTGGATCGAACGTAAAACGCTGAACTGTGCTTGTTCCTCAGCTTCAACACACAGATTGCCTTGATCCATACGAAACCGGAGATCTGGGTTGTTTTTTGCGAGGGCGCAGACCAAGAACCTAGTACTATAGTTTGGCGGGGTGCCTATCGCTGGAGCACATAAAGCTTGAAACCAAGCCATTATTTTTGGGCTGCCACAAAAAGATTCTAGCGCTTTTTGCACCATCTCTGATGTTACAAAAGGGAAAGTAGATAACTGTTCAGCTGAAATAGTACAAAGGTGCACGTTTGGATCGTCAAATATTCTCACCCTTTCTTTTACGCTGCCCATTGGCTCATCTGAATCATCTGCGCCATCTGTGCCTTCTGTGATAAGAGCGATATTATAAATACTCTGGCTTCCTCTCGCGCCCATACCCTCTTGAGTGAAAGGTTGCCTCCCGTCATCATAACGGTTTTCAAGGAGCACCTTCAGATAGTTTTTATGATGTTTAGTTAAATATTGCATCTTTTCACTCCAGAGATCACAATAGTTTTGTCGAGCTTCTCGCGAAAATATTCTCACCTTTTCTTCTGTGTTGCCCATTGGCACTGCTGCACCGTCTGTGCCTTCTGTAATAGGAGCAATATGGCAATCTGATAAACTGTGGGTGCCTCTCGCGCACACACGATTTTGAGCTTCAGGTTGTTCGAGCTTGGATCTAGTCCTGTAATCATAATTGTGTTGTGGGAAGCTATAGTGTGGAAAATCTCTCATCATTTTCGAAGGCATCATACAAAGATCTTGATTTCTTCTAGCTTCTGCACACACAATAGATATTACAGCCTCCTTAAGGCTGAATTGCATATCATCAATATCAATCACATTGCCGCACAGCATCCATGGAAGTGTGTATTCACCGAGCGTATCTGTCACACTAACTTGATAAACAAAATAAGATGACTTGCGCTCAGGGCAGAGAATTTTTTTTTGAAAAGTATCCTTATCACTTATATCAGAGAGAATAACAAACCAACTTTCTTTTCTTTCTAGGCCATGCCGGGCCTCTTTGCCCTCTTCCGATTCATCTATGCCCAAAGCAATGGTATAGCTGGCATTTTTGTCTGACGAATCTAAATTGTTGAACATTTTCTGCAAATATGGCAACTCTGGCAATGCACATTCAAACACGAATTCTTCCAGAATCTGGATGGTGTCCAACATTTTTGTTTTATGATACGGAAAATCATCACTCCCCCATGAGGCCCCCTCTTCCGCCGACATTAATGGGAGCGCGCACAAATAAACAATAAAAAATATAAATGATTTCATCATTTCTCCTACTCTTCATCGAATATCAACATTTTTTTAGTTTGTAAAACAAAAATCATCAAAACAGTATGTTTTTGATAAATCTTCCAGTATCATTATTAGTTTTTTGCGCACTATGGCGATATTACTGAAAAGATTCCTTCAATTTTTCTTTTCTATCCCTTATTTTTGCACGCCTTGCTTTAAACAATGAATGCGATCTTTCTTGATCTTCTCTTTTTTTCTGTGTTGTCCATTGGCACTTCTACACCATCTGTGATAAGAGCAGTGTTGTAATCTGATAAACTGTAGCTGCCTCTCGAGCACACACGATTTTGACTTAAAGGTTATTCGAGTTTGGATCCAGTCCCGTAATCATCACTGTGTTGTGGGAAACTATAATGTAGAAAATCTCTCGTCATTGCGAAGGCATAATGCAAAATTTTTCTTGCCTTTAGCTGCTGCACAAATAGATATTACAGCCTCCTCAATGCCTGCTCGCATATCATTGTACAAACTAAAACGACCACACGGCAACATCCATGGAAGTGATTTTTTACCAAACTCATCTGTCAGAGTCACTTGATAAACACGATAAGATGATTTGCTCTCAGGACAAAAAAGTTTTTGTTTAAAAGCATTCTTATCACTTATATCAGAAATAATCACAAACCACTTTAAGTTCAGATCATTCTCTACCTCTTCCGCTTCCTCAACTCCCCCCAAAGCAATCATAGGGTGTGCATTTTTGTCTGATAAATCTACATTGTTGAACATTTTCTGAAAAGCTGGCAACGCTTCTTGTAACGCACATCCAAACACGTATGGCTCCAGAAGCTTGAGTTTTTTCGGCATTTCTACTTTATGATACGGAAAATCACCACTCCCCGATACGGACCCCCCTTCCGCCGACATTAATGAGAGCGTGCACAAATAAACAATAAAAAATATAAATGATTTCATAAATCCTTTCAACAGTTTGAAGGTATCAAAGTTTTTGCAATTTGTAAAATAAAAAAACAGTATGTTTTTGACAAATCTTCCTAGTATCATTATTAGTTTTTTTGCGCACTATGGCGATATTACTGAAAAGATTCCTTCAATTTTTCTTTTCTAGCCTTTAGTTTTACACGCCTTGCTTTAAACAATAAATGCGATTTTTCTTGATTTGCTTGTCTTGAGAGGTGTAAAGGTTCTATAAATAATTGTACTTCGGGCTCTTCTCTCCCTTGGGGTCCTACTTGCTCTTTTTGCCAATCCTCCCAAAATAAACATAGCTGCTGCATTTTTGGCGATCTCTGTATTCCTGCACTTGCCTGATCTGTAGATCCTTGCAAGCATTTGTCATAACAGGGAAGATGACATCTCATTTCACACCTTAAATTTTCTATAACGTTCATTGAATTAAAAGATTGCTCTCCCACAGAAGGCATGATTGTTTCAACAAATAATTCAGATCCATTTATCTGCACAGAAAAAGTTGCGCTCTTATGGCCAAGAGAGTCATGACAGCAGATCATTTGATCACGCGTAGGCAAAAGAATTTTCCATTTTTGATCATCTTCATCAAAAGAAATGGTTTCAGAAAAAGAATCACCGGCGTCAACATCTACACCATACATCTTAAGTGCTGCAACATGATCAGATAAAAATGTAGATTGTCCGAGCCAAAGACGAAGTCCTGCTTCTTCATAAGATCGCACGCTATCTAAAGGATTCAATGAACAGCTGAGTTCGGGAAAACAATTCATTTTTTTTACAAAATATTCCAGAAAACCTACAGAAAAATCTGAAAACTGTGACAACACTCTATCTGTTTCTGGCATAGCAGTCATTAAGTCCAATAAAACGGGTTTGTTATAATCTTCAGGCACAAGAAAAGAGGATTGCTCACCCGGACTGTCAGTTTCTTCTGCCCCTAAGACTTTTTTTAAAATAAGAAGCGAAGAATCCACGTATCGCAGAACAGAGACTCCGGTAGTGCGAACATTTGATTGTTCTCGCAAAATGTACTCATTACAATCCAAGGAAGCTTGCAGCATGACATCATAACTTTTTGCATGTGGAAATGCTGCCGCAATGTTTTCTTTCTCCAGCACCCTAAGATAACAAAGATCGTCAATATTTTGGTGTAAAGGTCGTTTTTCGTCTGGAATTCTTAATTTCAGACGATCAATTATTTCATCTACATCAGTCTGCATCCACGTGTTATGCTTACTATACATAATCAGTGCCACAGCTATACAACTGTCCACTTCACTACATATAGATTCGTAGACGTCACAACAGCGTTGTTTAAGAATGGTGTTTAGCAATCCAATCTGTATGACAAACTCTTTCTTATTTTTAACATCATACCAAACATTAAAATTCTCAGAATCATTAAAATTCGCAGAATATAAATGAGTGGATAAAAATAATAGTAGTAATAAAAACACTGAAGCCTCCTTTTTTCACCTGTATGTAAAACAACTAACACACAAGTGTCGATCATACAATCATAACAGCGTCATGGATTTTTTGCGCGAATGCTAGCACTTTTACAAATAAGCTATCAAAATATGAGCATTCCTTCACTAATGCGCGCGTATAGTTTATCAAATGCCGCATCTGGGTCACTTAAAACAGGCACATATGCTTCTTCAGCCCTCTGGTTAAATTCAACACACAAACCGTCACTGTTCATAAAAAATGATAACTCTTCGTTATTTTCTGCGAGAGCAGCAACTAAGAATTTCAGTGCATAATCTACTATTATGCCTCCTCTGACCGGAGCACATGAAGATGCTCTCACGGCTTTTCCATTGTTATTAGCAAAGAAATCTTTAATCACTGCATCCATCATAGCTTGCGCCACAAAACGAAAGCCTTTTAATACTGAAAATGGAATCACACGTAAGTGCAGCCCTTTCTCTTCTTCAACAAAGATCTGCTTCAATTTTTCTGTATTACCCATCAGAGGCTCTTCTTCACCTCCGCCATCTACTTCTTCTGAAAAACCTGTGCTGTAGGGAACAAAATAGAATGAGCGATTTTCGACATATGCCGAACCGTCCGTGCTTTCCTCGCTTTCCTCTATACGCTGCTTAATCATTTGCATAGTTGTATAATTTTTATTATTTAATAGTGGAGCATGAGTTGGATAAAAGTCACTCCAAGCATCTTGACACCCTGCCTTCCATTCCTCACTCAAGAGTGGTAGATTTTGGTCTCTTAAAAATTGATCGTATACAACGCGTCTAACCGATTCCTGAAGAGATATTGCTCTTTCTTCTGGGTCAATATAAGTGCCGTCCAAATCCCACAAAGTATGTGGCAGAAAGTCTGCATAGCCGTTATACTGCATATTAACTTTATAAAAAACATACGAGGGTCTTTTCTTCTCTACTGCCTCAGAATGAGAACAAGACAGGCCTTCTGTGAAAGAAGCGTTATCACTTGCATCAGAAATGATGAGATACACCGTGTCCTGTTCTGTTAATGAAGCTGAATCGTCTTCATCTTCCTCACACAATTTTCCTACAGAAGCGACATAACCTTGATTTTTTTCCATTGACAACCCTAAACTTTTCCATACTGACTCTAAAAAAGGCACGTTCTTTGACATGCATGTAGTGGTATAATTTTGAAAAATAAAAACTTTTCCTTTTGGCGCTTCTGTTTCGCGTGTGTAGGGGAACTCCGAATAATCCTCATTGAACAGCTCTGCTGACACTAACGGAAGCGTGAACAAACCCGCAATAAACAATATAAATAATTTCATAAATCCTCCTTAATTCAATAACTAGCATTGTTTCTAAAAGGTGTAAAATAAAAAATTATCAAAACAGTATTCTTTAAAATATCACTGAGCAATAATGCTGTTTTTAGAGGTGCTGTAGTTGATTGTAGGGCACACTTTTCTAGCTTTGCAGATTTATATATGAATGAAATAAATACCTGCCACACACCTTATTGAAGCACTGTTGTTAAGGCGCAATGTTGCATTATTCCAGAGCTTTTGCTACATTCTCGTCTAAACGCTGAGTTTGTCTTATCTGCTTACTAACGCGCTTTTTCCCTCTTGGGCTTCGCATGCATTTAATAGTGCAAACACGCAAACTTTTCCTTGAAGAAAGCCAAAACGCTGAAAGATTCTTGCTTATCAGCGACAACAGACAGATTTCTTGCATCCACATAAAAGCGGAACTCTGGGTTACGTTCTGCGAGAGCGATAACTAAGATCTGAGTTCTATAATCTTCTGGGGCGCATGCAACTTGAAACATGGCCATTAGCTTTTTAGGTCCGCGAAAATATTTGTACACTGTATCCATCACTTCTGATTGTACAAGAGGTGAAGTAGATCACAACTCATCTCAAATAACACAAAGATGTCTTCACCATTTCTGCTTTCGGCGACAAGACGAGTGTGGCAAGATGCAACAATATCGTCGCATGACCTTTCTTTGGTCAATCCTGTCCAAATACATGTAATAGTTGAATAATCATTTCTTTGTGGTCCAATATAGTTTGGAAAGGATCCCGTCATTTGCAAAGGCATCACGCACAGATCGTTTTTAGCTTCTTGAAACGCAATAAAGTTTACAGCCTACTTAAGGCTTAATTTCAACTCTTCCGACCTAACATTATCCGCACGCATCAAGCATGGAAATGGATTTTCACAGCTCGTATTTTGCATATTAATATTATAAAAAAGATAAGGTGATACGCCGTCCGCAGGGCAGCTACTCTTTTGTAGAAAAACATCCTCATCACTTAGTTAGAAATAATGACAAAAAATTCATACGATCTATGTCCTGTCTTGTAAGGGATGAAAATGTGGGATATCTCTCTTCCATGCATGCTCTCAAAGCTAGTAAATATCCTGCGCTTTCATCGAATGAATCTACATTTTTGTATAATCGAGGAAACAATGGTATCTCTGGCAACGTGCATCTAACAATAAATAGTGTCTTTCAAAACAGAAAGATCTTTTGATAGTACTGGCAAATAGGGAGAATCATCACTCTCCAATGTGGGTTGGTTTTTCGCCGACATTAATGTCGGCGCGCAGAAAGAAACAATATCAATGTGCATCATTTATCTTGATTGATTAAAGGCAGGAGACAATCGCACTGCACTATCAAGTTTACCCACGGCAGGTGGCAAAATACCGAGAGTACTTTGGCTATAGCTATGGCTTTTTTCTTGCTCTGTCAGTTTTTTAAAACAGTAACCTGAAAGAGTTTTAATATATGAAGCAAAAGAGGGCTCAAGAACTTTTACAGCGTACATTTCCCGCACAGGAAGCCGCTGAGCAGAGCATTTCTCCGCCCAGAAATCTATCACACATAAATAGCCCTCTTGATTTTTCTTAAATGTAAGATTGTGCTGATATTTATCAATCGTTGCCACATTATAACCAGTTAGCCTCATCTGCACTTTCATTGCTTCTATACAGTTCCGAAGATTTTGATGATTATCATCGTTATATTGATTTAATGCTGATAATAGATGTTCCCGTTCTATGTAATTCTTTGCTTCAGAAAATCTTTGATTAATCAGCATGATCTTTAAATAATCATCTTTTCCTTGCGCAAGTGCTTCATCTTTAGCTTTCCGTCGCTCTTCTGGCCCCATTTCTTTACCAAAAAATTTGGACAAATCTTCTCCTTGCTCAATTGCGCTCTCTACAGATTTGAAAAACTCGCTTCTTTGATTCGTTTTTGGATCAAAAACGTAGAGTAATTGTTCTGCGCCTATCTCACATACTTTTCCTGCTGCTTTATCCCACAACACTTCTGCATCCCACCACACTTTTGCTTCATAGCATGCGGCAGAGAGATTAAGTGACAAGAATAATAAAAGTAACAATTTCAACATAAAAAAAAATTCCTATAGAATAATCATAACACAAAAAAATAAAAGAATATGATCCTCTTCAATAATTTCTTTCTTTAGAAAATATTCGTAAAATAGTAAAGGTTTCACACAAATAAAAAAGGAGGCTTTTAGCCTCCTTTTTTCTATTTAAGGGATTGTCCGTCGATAATGCCTGCAGGAGCTGTAGTGGGAGCTCGGCCCCTGTTACATTGTTAGTTGCATTTTTCGAGCGCCTTTGCTACACCCTCGTCTACACACTAAGTTTGTCCTATCTTCTTAAGCTAACGACTTTTTTTCCTTCTGAAGCTTCTGATTCATTTGAGAGTGTAAACTATCAAACTTTTCCTTGAACAAAACCAAAACGCTGAAAGATTCTTTCTGATCAGCTACAACATACAAATCCCCTTTATGTCTACTCATATGAAACCGTAAATCTGGTCTGCGGTTTGCGAGAGCGATGACTAAGAGCTTAGTACGATTTGAGCTTCTGATTCATTTGAGAGTGTAAACTATCAAACTTTTCCTTGAACAAAACCAAAACGCTGAAAGATTCTTGCTTATCAGCAACAACATACAAATCCCCTTTCTGTCTACTCATATGAAACCGTAAATCTGGTCTGCGGTTTGCGAGAGCGATGACTAAGAGCTTAGTACGATAATCTTCTCGATCGCATGCAGCTTCAAACATGGTCATTAGCGCTTGAGATGCGCTAAAAGATTGGTACACTACATCCATCACTTCTGATTTTACAAGCGATAAAGTAGATAACAAATCACCTGAAATAACACAAAGGTGTCTTACATAATTTGTTTTCTTTCCGCAAGGCAAAGTTGTGTCATCGAAAGGAAGAATTTTGTAAGATGAAAGACTCTCGTCGCCCACCCCTTCTGTCTCAAGAGATTTTTCAAGATTAGATAAAGTTAAAAACTCCTGGCGTTCTGGGTGCCTATAGGGTGAAAAGGGTCCCGTCATTTGCAAAGGCATCACACAAAGATCTTTATCGCTTTCAGATTTTTTCAAAAATATAAAACCATACTTTTGTGTGAGTTCGGCTTCCTCCAAATGCACCTTGAAACTTTGACCCGGCTTCTGCGAAACTTCTGCAGCTCTGGAAATAGCATGATTCTTAAGCGAGCGAGTACATTTGAGTAAAAATTTGTCATCCCATTCATAAAACTCCACATACGATGGAAGCATATAGTTTGTTGGAGTCCCCGCAGCGTTCATAAAGGTAACTTGCCGCATATTTAGTGGGGCACCCTGCACAGTCATATTTGCTTCTGGTTTTTCCTTGATCAATAACTTTATATCTTCTAGCGTATCGGACATCAAATCGAGCAGAGTCCTCTTAAGCAGGCAACCATTATCCATATCAAACAGTCTAGTGGCTAATCTCACCGGATCAAGATTTTTCTCTTCTATCCATTTCTCGCGGCACAGCGTGTCATATAACTCATCTATGGTGGTTGAGTACTTTTGAGCTGTTTTTAAGCTTATATTGCATAGAGGAAACTGGAAAAATCTATTAACTTCAGCAGTATAAGCATCTGCTGTAATATCAGCCTCTGCCGCAGATAGCTGGACTGATAAAAATAATAACAATAATATAAACATATATATCCTTTGGATTAACCTAATTGTAAAATGAATGATTGTATAACCATGGTCATGCACCACGACTAATAATACATAACAAATCTTCACACTTCAAGGCAAGATTTATCCTTATTGAGAGAACAATCTTCTCCAATCACTTATGAATTGAGATGAGATGAAAGGTATGGAGAAAAGTCATCGATACAACTCATTTTTGATCCACCTAATTTTAAAGATAGCCGTTTTAAATCCAAGACTAAAATTGCGCAACAACCTTACTCCTTTTTTGAAACAACAGCCTCATTATTAAACAGCTTCCACCACAGCATCATATTGCGCAAATCGATAGGAGAATAGTCTGTTATAGGCCAATATTTAGCTAACGCCTCTTTTTCCTTCTGAAGCTTCTGATTCATTTGAGAGTGTAAACTATCAAACTTTTCCTTGAACAAAACCAAAACGCTGAAAGATTCTTTCTGATCAGCTACAACATACAAATCCCCTTTATGTCTACTC